>JADEYI010000920.1_pt1 | contig 28778 bp, 27 predicted proteins | sample 8542331 | NCBI WGS metagenome assembly JADEYI01 (sample SAMN16510988, study PRJNA670497) | mine drainage metagenome | isolation source: biofilm near Copperflume 1 | place: Germany: Marsberg coppermine Kilianstollen | collected 2018-02 | reverse complement strand
GCATGGCGTGCAGTTAGACTTCATCCGCCCAGGCCGTCCCGTTGAGAATAGCTACCTTGGCTGAGATGTTCACGAACGCCGATCGTGCCCTCAGTGCCGAATCGACCGGGGTGCTTCATGAATTTCTGGACGCCGCCTGGCGGTCTCAGTTACCGCTAGTTGCCCGCTCATTAACGTGGCCGAATTTGAAAAAGGTCGTCAGCGCCTACGACTCTGCGGCTAGAGCGTTTGAAAACGCAACGGACGGGACCCGAAAATTGGACGAAAGGCAACGCGCTATATGCGAGCAGCCGTCGGTGATGGGGGAAGAACTTGCACGCGATAAGCAGCTCGCAGAAATCGAGAAGCGGCGTCGGAAGATCGACGCGTGGTTTGGAACAGTAGCGCGCGAGTGGCTTGGAGCAATGCGCGTGCTTCAGAGCGCAACTATCGATTCTGACGAACGCCAGGCTTTTGCCGAGGATTTTCGCAAGCTCGAAGAGCGGTTGAAGTCCGCCAACGCCTTGAGGAACTCGACTAATGGAAATACGACGTCGTCAAATTGACCTAATCGCGATGGGCCTGGCCGGCATGCGGGAACCTTGTTCAGCCGAGGTCGAGCACCTCGCGGAGCGCGGCGGCGACGCGCGCCATCGTTGGCGGGTCGAGCCGGGCGAGCGGGCCTTCCACGAGGCGGCGATTGTCGATCGCTCGAAGCTGATCGATGAGCAAATCGGAATCACGCCTCAGCGACGCCTGCGCGGGCACGCGGATGCGCAACGGTTCGGCGTCGTCGATGAGATGGGTGGTTAATGGAACGATCAACGTCGAGGGATGGGCGGCGTCGGTCAGCGTCTGCGCCTGGACGATCAGCACCGGGCGGTTCTTGCCCGGCTCGGTGCCGCGGCGAGGATTTAGGTTGGCGAGCCAGACCGCGCCGCGCTCAGGCATCCGGGTCGCGCTCGATTCTCGCGAACTCGGCGTTCACCCGCATGCTTTCCTTGCGGACCTTCCGCGACGCGCGCGCCATCCGCTCGGCGCGGGCGTGCGCTTCGGCCTCGCGGTTCATCCGCTCGATCGCGCGGCGGATATATTCGGCGCGCGGGATTCCGAGAGCGCGGGCGCAGCGGTCGCTGGTTTCGAGCAGATCCTCGGGCAACTTCAACGAAATGGATTCCATGGGATTCAGCCTGAATATCTCTCACAAGATATCATCAACTAATATGCACCGCGCTTATAGAGGAAACAATCCAGCCGCCCGGGAGGGCATCGATGACCAAACTCGCGTGGACGCCGTGGCATAAGGTCGTCAAAATCCGCTCGGACCTGAAGTCCGGCGAGCTTTCGCTGAATATCTTCGCGGCTGATCTCTATGACGTGGCGATGGGCAAGGCGAAGCCGGTTTACTAAGACCCTCGCGAGTTCTTCTCACTGACCTATCCGACCTTCAATCTGCGCGAGCTGGCCAGGGATGTCGTTCTGCGGCTGGCTGGCAAAAACGACAAGGCGGTCCGCCAGATCGAACTCACCTACGGCGCGCGTTGCGCCATTTTGGGCGGCGTGACGCTCAGCTGCCTGTACGACAATCCGCGCACGCTGGTGCTGGGCCGCAGCGAGAACAAGGTGCTGTGGCATCCGCTGTTCGAGGATTTTACGCGTTACTACGGCTTCACGCCGCGGGCCTGCCAGCCGTACCGGGCGCGCACCAAGGGCAAGGTCGAGAGCGGGGTGAAGTACGTCAAGCGCAACGCGCTGGCGGGCCGGCGCTTCTCCTCGTGGGAGGAACTCAATGGCTGGCTCGGGCGCTGGAGCGCCGAGGTCGCTGACCTGCGCATCCATGGGACCACGCACGAGCGGCCGATCGAGCGCTTCGCCCGCGAGCAGCTGACACCGCTGGGAAGCCGACCGCCGTATCGCTACGAACGGGTGCGGCTGCGTCGAGTGGCCAACGACGCCCTGGTGCGGTCGGTGCGGCGCGATACTCAGTGCCGGTCGAATACGTTGACTCAGTTGAGCGACAAGTTCTTGGTTAACTTCCGCTCAAGGCAGGGCGGGTCCCCAAGTCAGATAGTTCGGAGTATCCAGATTCGCACCGCTCGAATCGGAACTAATAAAAAGCTTCGGAGTAGGACTCCCGCTCTTCCCGATACTGGTGCGCGAGAACCTCGCCAAGCTACCTGAGCAGGCGGAACCGGTGGTGCCCGTGTTAGCTATATAGAGATTGCCGGCTCCATCCACCGCGACGCCATATGGATCGTCGATACTAAGACTACATGGGGAACCGTTGGTGATCGCCGTTGGGGTTAATATGACAGGGGGCGTTACGGCTTGAAAAAGTCCCGTAGCCTTAAGCTGTTTAGCAGTAAACTTATAAACTTGAGATGCGTCCTGGTCAGCCACCCAGATGCCACCGCCGGCGACGAAGGCGAGACCCTCTAAGTGTCTGAACTCGGCGAATCCGATGCCAATCACAGGATCAATATTCTGAGTTCCAGCGGATAGATGGACAATTTGGTTCCGGTCATATTTGAAGACCTCACCGGTGCCGCCGACGTTGTTGTCGATGTCCTCGTCGACCAACCATAAGTTGCCAACTCGATCAAAAAGAGGAAGAGAGGGCGAACTAAAATTGAAACTGCTGGCGTTTAGAATAATATTGGGGGTGGGATTACCGCTGGCCGCTAATTGCGCGGGAGTATATTCGAGAATTACCCCCCCTAGTTCGGACCCAACCCACAAATTTCCCGCTGCATCGAAGACGATCCCCTCCGGCCCATTCAGGTTTCTGCCGTCGTCCTGGTTGATTACGATATTGGCGTCGGGCGCGGCGTTACTCCTCAAAGTCCTGACTGCTGAGTGGTAAAATCCGACGATTGAATTGGTGAAGTAATCCGAGACCCACATGGTACCTTTTCGATCGAAGGCAACCGTGGAAGGCCCAGCTCCGTTCAAATCTGTGCTGCTATTAACGAGATGGGGTGGCGTGGTTCCGCTTTTAAGGGCGCCTTGAAATTCCGAGACTGTGCCCGAATTTTCGTTAGGCACGTAGAGACCCCGCGCCCAGGCCTTCCCATTATTCCCCAGCAGGGCGATCAGTACTGCAACCACGCATACAGTAGCGGGAGCATTGTTGCTGTTAGTTCTTAGCTTATGAATCACCTTAATCTTCCTTAAAGAACTCTACACACACCGTCTGTTTACATGACATATCTGCAAAGAGATCGCTGATAGCGGTCATGTTTGTTCACGAAGGAGCAACTTACGCGCCATCAATGGCGTTGAGGAAAACACCCGAGTGCAGTGAGTTTTGACCGGTGGCAAGATGCCAAATGTGAACAAATTACCGCAAAAGCGTTAATGTACCTCGCTTCCTTTGCGGCTGGACATCAAGCCCCGACTCCGGACATGCGATCTGCGTAAGAAGTACCAGGAGCAAGCGTCCGGAATTTCTGTTTGCTATGCCGATAGTAAATTATTTTCTCTAGTTCTTTGTCTGATTACGCTTGGTCGTCAGGCTTGGGTGGGGTCGGCGGGCTGATCGGCGGAGCGGGGACGGCGTTGGCTTTGTTTGAGCCGGTAACGGTCGCCGTTCATCTCGAGGATGTGCACGTGGTGGGTAAGGCGGTCGAGCAGTCCGCCGGGCAGCCGCTCGGAGGCGAGCACGCTGGTCCATTCATGACTGCGATGAGATTCTCGCGGCGGGCGACGTACTCCGAGCGGGCCAGTTCCAGCACGAGGGTCTTGTTGAGCGACGGGAGGGCGGCGAAGTCGAAGCTGTCGAGACTTTTGACCACCGGGAACCTGGCTTCCTTGATCCGGCGCTCGATGGTGCGTCGTTCCCGCTCGATCAGCTCCAGCTCGGCGAGGCATAGCAGGTAGCAAGGCCCGGTAGTGCAATGGGTTGAAGACGAAGTCCTCGCGTTCGTAAGAGCGCGGATGACGCGCGATCTCGTCCGCTGCGCTGGCGATTACTACTTCGTGGACCTAACCGCGGACCAGCACTTCGCGGTGGCCATACTCGGTCGGCACCGAGTAGTCATTGTCCCGGAAGCGCCCCAGCGACAACGAGTTGACCCGGGCAGCCTTCTTCTCGCAGGCTTCATAGGGAATCGCCGGCAGCGCTCCAGTAAGTACTCATTGAGCTCGGCGAAGCTGGCCGCGTGCGGGACCGGCACCATGAAGTTGCGCCGCGCGTAGCCGACCAGCCCTTCGACCTTGCGCTTGTCGTTGTGAACTTGCCCCGAGTTGGTGGACACCCGGGTTAGGCCGCCAATAGCCGCTGGTTGCGCCGTTCGAATTCAACCGGGCTCAGGTAGGCGAGCGACGAATGGCGGCGACGGCGGTGTGAGGCCGACGACGAACCTTGTACGGACCAAGATTAGCTGGCCGGCCAGGAAACCTCTGCACAAGGCTCTGCTGTCACCCTGGGCGAAGCGAATGGGTCCCGGATCCGGAATTCTTCGCTGCGCTCAGAATGACAACCTAACTTGTGCAGAGGTTCCCTAGGAGAACTTCGGAGCGCGCCGACTCGAGATGGCCGGACTGCGCGGATCCTCTTTAGCGGAAAAATTCGGACAAGCGTCATCGGGCCGCTAAAGACAACTTATTACCCCAGCGGCCGAGCGCCAGATTCGCGCCGGCGAAAGCGGTGCGGAAAAGAAAAAACAGTAGCGGATGGTCGAACCATGCGAACCATCGGTATGGTTCATGCGGATAGTACATCAGGGTCCGGCGAAAGATGATCCGATCGAAACCCGCTTTGCGCAGCGTGGCCGCAACTGCCTGCGGATCGAGACGCCTCACCGGATTGCCGGCTTCTTCCACGTCCACGGCGATGCCTAGCTTAACGGCAAGGTTGGTCAGCGCCGCCTGTGCCGGATCGAGGATCAGCACACCGCGCCGCGCAACCCGCGCCATCTCCCGGATGGCCCGTTCGGGATTGTCGAGATGATGAAGTCCGTCGTGCACCGCGACAATATCGAAGCTGTGATTCGAGAAGGCCAGGTTTTCCGCGTCGGCCACCAGAAAAGTCGCGTCAAAGTGGTAACGGCGAGCGCGATCCCGCGCGCGAGCAATCGCCGCGGGCGAAAAATCGGTCCCGGTTACCCGGGCGTCGGCCCGGACGAATTTCTCGGACATCATGCCGGAGCCGCAACAGACCTCAAGCACCGACATCCCGGCGATATCGAGGCCGAGCACGGCGAGTCCAGTGCGGAATTTGTGCTCGATCAGGAAATCATAGAGACGGCCGCAGCCGTGCGGGCGAGTGATTTCAAACTCCGGATCGCACTCCTCATCATAGAAATGCCGCTGCCGCGACCACGAGCCGTTTTGGGCGAGATGCTGCTCGGGTTCTACAGCTTGCTTGATGAGATTTGGGCCGCGATTCAACATAGTAATCACGCCTCGCCCAGCCGACCAATTTCGACTGACCATGCTTTCCTCAGTTGATCGAGTAGCGCTCGATGCTGTGCCGGCAATGCGAGAAAGTTGGTCGTTCCGTCAGTGTCATCGGTCATTCGCTCGGCGTCGCCGATCCAATACCCAAGCCCGGACAGGAACCCTGTTATCTCAGTCGCGCCATGAAAACATTCAAAAATCAGAATTGGCTGATCTCTCTTGAGAGTCTCGCTCCCGCCGCGAATGACGGATTCCTCGTGACCTTCGACGTCGATCTTAATCAGGTCCACGGTCTCCGCGCGGCTGCGCTCCTGATCGAGAGTAACCGTATCGACCAGTATAGTTTGTCCGGAAACGTTCCACTGGCGTTCGGAAAAGGTACTTTCCGTGCCCTCTATGCCACCCGTCGAACCCGATAGTTCATCGCGCACGAATCGTTGTTGACCTTGCCAATCGCCGAACGCACGTTTGCCGAACAGCGTGTAAACCTCGATCTTAAAGTGCGCACCATAAAATCTAATACCCCGAGGCACATCGAGAGTGACCCTCGGCTCCACGACCTCACACTGCGGGATCTGCAGTGCCGCCAGACGACGTTGAACATATGCTCGGTTGTTTGTAATGAGTCGAAAAATGCAGCCATGATAGCGAACTGAACTGGCACACAACGCGGCGCAACGCAGATAAATATCGATGTCATTGTGACGGCCCTTGAGGTTGACGTGATAGGTTTCACGTTCGTCGATGTACAAAAGGCCATGGAAGACAGGCAAGGGAACCATTTAGCACCGACCGGTAGCATCTTGTCTGAACGCTCCCGAGTCTCGCCCAAACCGCTCGATAATACTGGACGACCCGGCAGCCCAAGAGAATTGACAGCTCTTAAGAGCCCGACACCTCGCTCGCACCACCGTCGTCGCCCTTAAGTGCGAGGGCAGATCGCATTTCACTTCGTAGAACTGGCGCTGTCGCGACCAGATGTCGATCTCCCGCTCCTCTTTCATTTCCAAAGATTGTTTCGTAAGGATTCTCGCCATCTTTGAACGTTCTGGTCGCTTCCACTCACACGCGGTCATCGTGGACATTGCTTGCTATATTCCTCGATCTTGCATCATCATTCCCTTCGCCTGAAGATTGTTGCAGGAATAATCAGCTATCAACCGTTGGTAGACCTCCAGCATGTCTTGAGCCACTGACTCGATTCTATACTGTTCACGAACGAGGCTGGCGCCTCGTTCGCCCATCGCCTGCGCCAACTCAGGCTTTTCGAGCAATTTAAGAATCGCTGCCGCGACCTGGCTGGGCGCGCATTCAACGACTATCCCCGCGTCCGCAGCGGCAATCTCGCGCCAGATATTGACCTTGTTTGAAACCACCACCGGCAGGGAGTGCTGCATAGCCTCACAAAGAACCAGACCGAAATTTTCAGTATAAGAAGGCAAGACGAACACGGATGCTGCTTTGAACGCAGCAATCTTCGCCGCACCCGTCAGCATACCCGTGAAAGTAACATGCGGCGCAACGCCCTCGATCGCCAAGCAGCGCCTCAGAGTTGCTTCGTAGCCTTCATTGTCCGGGCCTGCGATGACCAAATGAGTGTCGGGCAACACTCTTCGCACGATACCATAAGCCTTGGCGAGGATGTCCAACCCCTTTTTGAAATTGATTCGACCAAGAAAAAGAATCACACGCTTCCCGGCGGCTTGCGGAAACAGTTGAGCAAAATCCGGACCTACCGGCTGGGGTGAAGAGTCGTTGAGATCCACACCCTCGGGTACAACCACTGCATTGAATACCGGTTTTTGATTGTCAGCTCGGAACAGCCCCGTCGATGCGGCTAATAGCATTTCTTCTTCCGCGGTAAACTGAACTGCCCCGGCATGCGCCAACGCGCTCGCTACAACCAGCTTCTCAAGGGGCCATTTCCGCCATCGGCGAACCCGATACAAGAACGGGTCCAGGCTGCCGTGCGGTTTGACCACGTATGGCACCTGATAATGGCGGCTCCATCGCACGCCAGCGATGAAGTTGAAACGATAAATACCATGAATATGCACAACGTCAGTCGTTCTGACTGACTCTGCGAGTGCCCTGTAGAGTGCTAACGAAATGTCATATGTGTTCGGCAGGACGGGAAACGCACGCACGGTCAGCCGGCGCAGATCGCCAGCGTAGTGGCGCCAGTTGTCGCGCCGGCCGCGCAGAAAAGTGGTATAGATTGTGACATCGTGGCCTTGGCGCGCCAGTTCGCGACAGAGTGCGGTGCAAGCTGTTGCGGCGCCGCCATCGCGCGAGTCGAGGCCCGAAGCTATGTGTAATATCCGCATCAGTATGCCGAAATTTTGTAGTACTTGCTGGCGGCTATCGGGAAGTAGGTTACCGGCACTCCGTTAACATTGACCTGCGTCCCCAGCGGAACGTCAAGACAACCATTGCCGTCGACATTGGTGGTATAGATCTCGGCATGCTCGCCACGGCGCATCATCTCGCGGCACATCTCAACAGCGGCCCTTGCAGGTCCCCCATCACTCACCGCGAGGCTCGGAATTACATGGATAATTCGCAAGCCCGGCCCGCCCCTGCCGACATCCAGAGGCCCGCGCCATCGGGACCGCGCGTGCTCATAGCGTCGCGAATCGCAAGCAGTTCGTCCCGATCGACGGGCGGCGCGCCCACCGCATAGCCGACTATCGCTACCAAACCACACATCTACAAACCCAGTGCCGCGCGGAGGCCTTGCACGTCCTCCTCGAAGCTCCAACGGTTGATGATTTCCAGGCTCCGGCGGCCCATGTCGGCGCATCGTACCCGAGAGGTCAGCACCTCGCGTAAGGTGCGGCACAAATCGCTGATATCGCCAGTCTTGAACACAAATCCGTTTTCGCCGTCACGTATGAGGTCCGGCGAGCATCCCGTCCGATCGCTGGCGATTACCGCGCACCCCGCGTTCATAACTTCGTTGACCACCAACCCCCACGGTTCGAGAGCCGAAGGCAAAACGAACACTTCGGCTAAATCGTAAAAAGCGGGAAGCTCGGTTTGATTACGAAATCCAGCGAATCGGATAGAACTCCACCCGGTAGCACTCGCCCGTATTTCGAGCGCGCCGCGTAGTGCTCCGTCCCCTACAAAGATTAGGTATGGATGTGGCTCAGTGCGACCATCGGCCGATAGTTGAATATATGCCTTCAACAGATCATCCGGGCGCTTACGCTCCGAGAGTTTGCCCGCATAAAGAATTACCGGCCGCGAGGGGTCCAGTTCGAGCGAGGCGCGCAGCGCTCCGCGCGCCTTCGCGCATTGGCCGGCGCGCGTCTGGAAAAAGTGATTATCAACCGCGTATGGCATCATGAAAATGCGGGCGTCAGGCACGTCGTATTGGCGGTAGTAACTGGCATTGAGCGAGCCGATCGCCAGAAAGCGGTCCGCGATTCGCCTCAGACATGCGAAGAATGCTCTCTTGAGGCTTCTCTTCAGCGCACTGCGCATGCTGCTTAGTAGGGTCGCCTCGTCGCGTACCAGCACCTTCATCCCGAGCCGCCTGGCCGTCACCATCGCCGTCCAGTGATGCCAGCGCATATAGCCGTGGACCCAAAGCGCATCGAAGTGTGCGGCCTTGAGTCTCGCGGAGAGTCCGTAATTCATCGGCTGGTAAAACGAAATTTGCCTCTTTCCTGCAAAGGCGGGAAGAAACTCGTATTCGTATCCTTCAAGCAGCGGCACGTCCCATCGAATTGGCCGATTGAACCCTGGATCGACAAAGCTCCGCAAGGACACATCGCTGGCGAAGAACACCTTGAGATGGATATCCGGTTCGGCGGCGATTCGCCGCAGTAGCGGCGCTTGGTACTGGATCGGATGGGTGACTAGGTAAGCAACTTTACAATTCCTCATTACAGGCTCACAGAGTGGATGCCTCGCTGGATGAATTTTGCACATTTCCTGCTCGAGCTTCACTTAGAGTAGCGGATACCGCCGCATAGACCTCTTCAACCGTGATGGAATTGATGCAAGTCTTTGCGTACCTGAGGCACCGTTCCAGACCACAGCCAGCGCACGGCACGCGATGATAAATAACACGATGGCCGGACCCGCATGGAAACCACACTCCTGGGAGGTTTCGCGCGCTGAAGACCGCCACGCACGGAGTGCCAACCGCCGCCGCAAGATGCATCGGCCCGCTGTCGTGCCCAAGGTAGATCTCGGCTTCTTGGAGCAAGCCTGCCGTCTCTCGCGGGCTGGTCACTCCGCACAAATTAAGCACCGGTCCTTGCCAGTCCGCCGCCGCTTGGCTACTGACCGCCGCCTCTTCCCGCGCTCCCACCAACAACAGCCCAACGTTGGGCTGACCGCGACCAACAAGGCTAAGCAAGCGCCGCCACTTTTCTACGCCCCAATCGTTTACCTCCACCTTCGTGCCCACACCACAGGCAAAAAACCTCGTTCTGGCAGGCCATGAGTGCAAAAAGCGATTGACTTGCTCCCTTTCATTAGCACCAAGGCGCAGATCCCAACTGGCCGGGTCGTCAACCGCCGCATGACCCAATGGGCTGATACATCGCGCGAGCCTTGTGGCCTCCAATTCGTAACGTCCGGTCTCTCCAATCGGGCGCGGGAGCCGATCACCTTTGCGCCACGGAATTCCGACTACCTTCTTCACGCCGCTAATGCGAAAGAAGGAAACATCTCGAATGATTGCCTTCGCGCTGCGAGGCTCCGCTAGATAGACGAGTACGTCCGGTTGCCAGCGCTTTATAGCCGTTGACAGCTGACACAGAGCGGCGATTTGCCGCAATCCAAGCGGGTAAGACATGTACGAATGAACGAGGCCGCTCTCTCCAAGCACCAAAGCCGGCATTGGAGCCTTGGCATTCACGGGGATATTTGTGAGCATGCGGCGCTCGGCATTTGGAAAGGCCCGCGCGATCAAGTGAAGGCACGGTAACGCGACCACTGTATCGCCCAAGCTACCGAGGCGATAAATGAGCACCCGCTTCACCTGGTCACTTACCGAAGCCATACGTACTCAGGCCTTTCGAACTTTCCTCGCCACCACACAAAGTGTGTCTTCCTCGCCGCTGACCAGTGTCTTGCCTGCAATGAATTTCATCACTGCAGTTGGCAGAGCCGCCAGCTTCGCGCCCACCCCCCTTCTTCAATCTGTAGCCCGAGGCTACCAACAACTTCCAACCCCTTTTTTCTATGGGTGCGCTGCTGAAGAATTTTTCGACCTCGAATCCGTGGAGATTCAACTGCCGGCGCAGGCACCGTTCAGACATAATAAATCGGTGATACTCCGGGATGCCGAACCCGTGCCATCCATCTCGATAGATACTGCGCCACTTGCTGTTCTTGTTTGGCGTCGTGACGATCAGCAGGCCGTTATCCTCCAGATAACCGTTGACGCATTTAAAGAAATCATCTACTACATCAAAGTGTTCGATAACATCGAAGGCAGTTACGCATTCAAACTTTCGCGCCAAGAGGTCCTGAGGCGACCAGAAACTGCCGCAACCACTCTCCTTCGCTAGCGCGATGGCATGCTCGTTGACATCGGTTCCCTCGCACCGCGCTCCGTTGCGCGTCGCAACCTCAACGAAAGAGCCATCGTTGCACCCGAAATCCAGACAGACGCGAGAATCGATATATCGACGGAAAAGTCGCCACAGTATTTTCGCGCGTTCGCGTGCTTCCGGCGAGCGCGCGTTAATGCCGAAGTAGTAATAATCCTTGTCGTAAGCCGCGGCTGGCCTTCGACTCATCAGAACGTCACATGCCAAGCACTCGATGTATGAGGGCTCAATAACGCGGGTGAAGTCTGAACAAAATATACATGGCTCTGGATGCGAAGGGGGCTTCAAGGTCTTCTCTGTCACTTATTTAAGAGCGACGGCAATCAGATTCTGGCTGAAGATGGCGTCGCGTGCGGTATCTCCGGTCTCCGCGGCGATCCACACCCTGAGTGCACCGCGAATACATTTCCAGAGAAGCCAGCGTATCAACCGCTTGATACCTGCGACGGCCAGAGTCTCCTCGTAGCATTCGACCTTGGTAAAGCCCGACGACATCAGAAGCTGGGTGAGTGACTGTCTGGTAAAGGCCATTTCGTGCGTGAAATCCCAGTAGCGCATCCGACCGCCGAACGGTGATTCACCATTCGGCGCATGAATAATCCATCGCCCACCGTCTCGCAGTACGCGCCACACCTGATCAACGAACGGCAACAATTCCGTCTTCTTGAAATGTTCAAGAACGTCAAACGTCACTACACAGTCGATCGAGCTGTCGGGCGATGAGATGAGCTTCTCAACCAGGTCGCCTTCATAAACGCCTTCAATGCCCAGTTGCCGCGCGGCGGCAACCTGCTCCGGAGAGCGATCAACGCCTTCGATATTCCGATAACCAGCTTCGCGTGCAAAGTGAATCAAGGCGCCGTGGCCGCAACCAAGGTCCAGAATGCTCGCATCACGGTCGGCTGGAAAATATTCTCTGATCAGCTTGCGCAGGTCCGCCGCGCGCGGCGAGAGTCCCTCCAGGGTATTGGGGGCGAGCGCCACGGCTCGGGCGTTGACGTATTGTCCGTAAATCCGGCCACGATACCCTTCCGCATCTTCGTGCCGTGAATTGCCGAGCGGCACCTCTCTCATCACGCTCCCGCGATGGCCCGGTTTTCCGTGAGCGATTGAGACAATGTCTCGCCTGCGAGCAGCGAACGGTATAAGTCGCAGAGCCGGTGGGCGTATATATCCCAACCCAATTCAGCCTGCGCCTTAGTCAGCGCCGCCCTCGACATCTCATCGCGAAGCTCTCGGTTACGGTAGAGCAATTCCAAATGCTCAGCGATTGCTTCCGGCGAGCGAATTGGAACCACGAAGCCGTCCCTGCCGTGCGTGACGATGTCGGCGGCACCGGTATTGTAGGTTGTGATGACAGGAAGACCACAAGCCATCGCCTCCCCTATTACCACTGCGAAGCCGTCCTCCAGACTTGGAAGCACGAACACCGAAGACTGCCCATAGTACTCGATCAGTCGATGATTCGGCACAAACGGTACGTGCCGGAACCATCCCGCATAGCGGTCCAGAAGCGCCGCCATCTCGTATGACAGCGCGCCAATCAGGAGAAGCTCGGCATTGGGAAGAGCAAGCGTTTCCCATGCCTCAAGAAGGTATAATTGGCCTTTTCGAGGTGATATCTGCGCAACGCAGATAACCCTGAAGGTTTTGTCCGGTTTGGCCTGTTCCGCAAGCGGATGGAAGCGATTCAAGTCCACGCCGTAGGGCAGCACCGCCGACCGGCTTACGTCATAGCCCCGATCGATGTAAGAATCGCGCACGATACGGGACGGCGCCAAAAGAAAATCGGAAGCGAGAGATTCTTCGATCTGGCGCTCCTGGATTCTGAACAGTCGTCGGACCCGTTTCAGACCAAGCCGCTCAGCCTCTTCATCCAATGTCGCGTTCATGCCGACCGGATGCTGGTTCACAGGCTCAACGATCACTTTGGCGCCTTCGTCCTTCGCGCGTCGTATCAGCTTCCGGCCCGTCCCATGCAGCATCAGGTGAAGAATGTCGCATCTCTCCCATCGTCGAAGCGCACTGATTTGCCACAGATCGGCATATAATCGCGCGAACTCCTGTGCCAGCCAACCTCGCGTTAGCCTTCCATGCAAGCGAATCAGGTATTCCTTGGCCCACAGATTGACCGCGCGGTCGCGCTCGATGCCTAGAAATGCCGCGTCCGTGGAGCGTTTGTGCGAATAATAAAATCGGTTCAAAAGGCCTGCTTGATCGATATAACGAATATAGTTGTGGTAGTGGAACCTGCCACAAACCGCGATATTAACGTTCACAGCAAAGCCTCATCGCCGGCGGTGGAGCTTGCCGCTATGCAGAAGCCCGCAAATAGCCAGGCATAACCATTCACACTACCTTGGCCGGTAATCTGGCCATACAGCAAAACGATACCAATAAAGCCCAATAGTAGCAGCGGCAGAAGATCGCCCCATCGTCTGGCGGCAGCGACCGCGCCTGCGATCAGCGATGCAACCAGCAGGATTCTGAAACCGATGAAAAGACCGCCTAACGCCGGCCCCAGGTCTACGATGTTGCGGGACCAGTCGTCCTCGGCGGACACAGGCTCGGAGACACCCATTCTGGTCGTGCCGTTACCGCCAATGCCTAAACCATAACCCAGCCAGGGTGCGTCAGGGATTAATTCGATGAAGTGGGTGAAATCGCCCGCGGCCCGGTTAACGAGCCCATAGCTGTACCAGGTGTCCCCCACCGCGGCGCCGGCCGCGCGGACCGACAGGGCATTGAGTTGGCTCTGAAAAAGCACCAGCGCTGCAATCGCGCCACCCAGCAGAAGTCCGAATGTAATCTTCAAAGTGCGCTGGGCGACATATCCACGCGGCATTAAAGCGGCGGCGCCAAGTGCCGTGAGCACAACCAGGAGCGCGAGTACAAATGCCGTTCGTTGACCGCTTACCGCGAGGTTGGTCAACACCGCTAACGTAACGCTCCAGAGCATCAGCCTTCGGAGCGGCCGTCGCTCGGGGGGAAGAATCCATATCCACAGCACCATCGGTATCAAGCTGCCGATGAACAGAGCCTGCCCTTCGTTTGAGCTGAAAGTACCGCTGGTCCGCATAAAGCCGAGCGCAACATCCAACGGCGCATATGTATTTGCCGGGTTGTCGGCGAAGCCTGCGTTGATGGCGCTGGTTGCCGGCGCGGAAGCCTGCATAATTGAGAGAATGGCGATTGGAATGGAAGCGAGCAACGTGTACTTGATCACGCGCATCAGGTCGTCGCGGCTCAGGCATTCGCCGATAACGAAAGCCAGTGGAATATAGAAAAAGTATTCGCGCCATCCATATATCCCGAGTAAAAGACCAATCCTATTGATTAAGATTCCGGACATAACCTCGATTAGCAGAAGCACACCGCCCAGCCACATCCAAGCCAGCGCTACGATTGTCCACAACTGTTTGCGCGGCCAAATCCTGTACTTCAGGCACAGGAAATAAATCGCTAAAACAAATGGATCGCGAATGAAAAATAGTTCTTTCTGAAATTGCGGCAAGACCCACTTGCGCAATACGCCTTCGAATAATAACAGCCCGTAAACTATGAAAACTAAGTTGACAATCCTGTGGCGTCGCCGTTCGGCTGCGGCCACGGCGCTGGTGTCCGATTGCGGCCACGCAGAAACGAAGTGCTCGCTTATGTCAATGCTTGACGCCGTAAACAGACTCCGGTTCGGAAAACGGTTCCGCGTATAGTAAACGCACGGAGCACGAAGAGCGCGATATTCTGAAGCACACGCAAGGCGTCATCCGACTGACGGCACGAAGCTGCGGAGGAGAATGCGGAGGTGGCGAAGCCCCGCGCAGATTTCGTCCCGGTGCGGAAGCAGGAGCATCGCGGGAGACGCACCAATGGAACTGCGCGCCCCGGCGAGCAGCACGACCATCACGGTGACATAGCCTCCCACTGAAGCGAGCGCGGCGCCTAAAATGCCCATCGGACGTAACATCACCGCCAGCGCAATCGCGGTCACCGCAAGTCCAATGACTTCGGCACGGAGAACGAGATAGGGGCGGCCGAGTCCGCGAAGCCCCTCCTGCAGGGTGAAATTGATCCCGAGCACACCCGCCGCCGGCGCCAATACGAGCGCGGATGGAATCGCGCCGCGATATGGCGCGCCGAAGAAGAATACGATCGCAAGCGGCGCGGAGGCCACAACCGCCGTCGAGATTAGGCACGCCATGAGCGCAGTGGCCCGGGTCCCCGCGCCGAGACGGCGCACCGCCTGTTCGCGGTCGGCAGCGGATGCGACCGACGGTAGCATCACTGTGCCAACCGCGTTCACGATAGGGGCGACGGCGCCGCTCCAAGCGACCGCGACGACGTAAAGGCCGAGTTCGCGCGGGAGCAATATAGCCGCCATCAGCATCTGGTCGAGCCGCAAGTTCAGCATCTGAGGTAGCGCGGTCATCATGCAGGGTGCCCCGTACCGAAGCATCGATCCGGCGATGGCCCGGTCTGGCACAAAGGGGCCGCGCACGCCGCCACGGAACACAAACCAGAACGTCGGTAAAACGAACAGTGCCGAGTAGACGAGCCAACCGTACGCGATGAAGCTGGGAGTGACCTTGCCGGTTGCCCATGCGACAGCGAAAACCACGATTATTGAGAGCAGGACCATCACCCGTAGTGCGTTCCACTGCGCGAAGGCGCCGATACCCCGCAGCAGCGATATCGGCATCGAGGCGACGGCCCAGATCGGCGCGATCAGCAGACACCATTGCGCAGCAGAGACGACTTGCGAGCGTTGCGCATGGAGCAATGTCGGCATCGCGACGAATCCCGCGGCCATGAAGGGCAGGCACGCGGCGAGCGCGATCGCGCTTGCGGTGGCGAGGTACCGTCCGGCGCGGAGTGGCTCCTGCGCCGAGAAATAGGTGAGTGCTTCGGGCATTCCAAGCATAGCAAGCGTCGCAATAAACCCCGGCGCCGTCTGGATAGCGGCAAGCTCGCCGCGGCCGTGCGGGCCGAGCAGGCGAGCGGAGACAACGCCGGTCAGGATGCTGAGCGCGGCGATCGTGAGGTTGGTGGCTGCGGTAAGTGCGGCGGCCGCGCCGAAGGGTTTGGTGGCGCTAAGCGTGCGCCATTTGGTGCGATATTTCATCGCGAATCTAATTAAAGTTGCCGCACTGCGTAAATCTCGTCGCTCGAAGGCGCGCCGGCCACAGGTTGGCCTTTCAAGTCGTATGCGGCATAGCCCGCCGCCAACCGTGCCGTCGCGTACGGATATGTCGACGATTCCATCAGCCCCGGATACCGCAGAGCAGCACGGTGTCCGCGCTGAGAAGCGGCGACCACGAAGCGAAACCACAGCCGGCCCCCCGAACTGGAATCGTAAGCACGCGATGAGCCCATTGGTTCAAGCAATCGTGCTGAAAGTAAACGCTATAAGAATAAGCGAGGCCGTCGCCCTGAGAAATCGTATAGCCGGTTCCACCAGTCTGTAGCAGTTTCACCAACCTCCACAGGCCCGCCTTATACAGCATCAGCTTAAGCAGCCGCATGGCGGGCCTACCCTGCCCAAAGATATTGCTGTCCGAAAGAAACACCGCCTTTCTCGCCACCCGCATCATCTCGCTGACGACGCGTTCCGGTTCTTGAACGTGGTGTAAGACACCGCACTCAAGCACGGCGTCGAAACTATTGCTCCTGAAAGGCAATTCTAATCCACTGCCTCTTACCAAATAGTTCTTGGAGAGCCTCTTTTTAACGCACGCATCCAGCAATTCCGGTACTGGTTCGACACCATGTATGGTAATTTCAGTGTTGTTTTCGCGGAAATACGCCGCAGCTCTGCCGGTACCGCACCCCACGTCGAGTACGGTGCGGACGCCAAGTTGCCGAACGAATGCCGAGATATACGACAGCGAGACATAGTGTTCATCGTCCGGCGAGAGATGCATTTCGTCGTAGTTACCCGCAGTTTCAGCGTAGTAACTTCGCTGAGTCAGTTCTTCCGAAGTGCTAGGCATGTTTTGAACTTCCCGGATTACGATAGCTTAATGCCGGACATGCGACGGCGCCGCACCACGCATCGCCGAGCAGAACTTTGGTGACGGTTTTCGCGACGATTTTCGCGTCCAGCCAGAGCGACTGGATGTGGATATAATTGCAGTGGAGGTTTACTACCTGCTCAAACACTCTTGACCGCCCAGTGAACCTGATTACGGCTGCGGCGTCGCGTAGATCTCGTCGCCCGAAGGCACGCCGTCCACAGGTTGGCCTTTCAAGTCGTAGACGACATAACGCGCCGCTCTAAGTAACGCAGCGCACTTTGCTCGCTGCTCGATGCTGTGGAGCGCTACGAAGATCACCGGCCGCGTCTCGCGTAGTACCCTGTGCGCGCCAGCGAGGACGGCTGACTCGGCTCCCTCAACATCAATCTTGATTAGATCCGGAGACGGCAAATCCAAAGTATCGAGGTTAATACACGGGACCATCAAAGCCGTGGCAGCGTCGTCGCAAATCTGGTTTTGACAAGATCCCCGCCCTGTCGAGATTCCGACGAAGCCCGTCCGCTCAGCCACTGCGGCCTGAATAATCTTCACGTTCGCCAAGCCGTTCATCCGCACATGGTCGACCAGAAACCGCGCTTCGTAGGGGCACGGCTCGAAGGCATAAACACGGCCGCTGGCTCCACTGAGCTTTGAGAAAAACAAGGTGTAGATGCCGGCTTGCGCGCCAATGTCGTAGATCGTCATGCCGGGCGAAACGAAACGCAGGAGAGTAGCCTGTTTTTCGAGCTCATAGGTGCCCAGCCAACATCCGTGAGTTGCGCTTCCGGCGATCCATTTCAGCCCACGCGCTGGGCCGCGCCGGACGCGCATCACGGTCCGCGCGGGTAACAAGCGCGCCGGCAGTCGCACAAGGCGTCCCGCGAGCGAACGGTGATCAATTGCAGACCAGTTAATCATCGTGGAGACGTCAGTCAGCTTTCCTTCACCATGCATCGCCGCGCAGGACCTTGGTGACGGTCTTGGCGACGATCTTCGCGTCCAGCCACAGTGACCAATTATCGATGTACTCGCAGTCGAGCTTGACCACCTGTTCAAAATCCTTGACCGCGCCGTTGCCGTTGAGCTGCCAGAGGCCGGTCAGGCCGGGCTTCATGCTGAGCCGGCGATGATGATGCTCGGCATATTCCGCCACTTCGTTCTCGGTCGGTGGCCGCGTGCCGACCAGGCTCATCTCGCCCTTCAGGACGTTCCAGAACTGCGGCAACTCGTCCAGATGGCGCCGGCGCAGCTTGAGGCCGGTGGGCGTCACGCGCGGGTCGTCCTTGAGTTTGAACATCGGGCCGTTCATCTCGTTGTGACCGTCGAGCGTGAGCATTAGTTGCTCCGCCGCAGCACACATCGTGCGGAATTTGTACAGGGTAAAGCGCCGTCCGTTGCGGCCGATGCGCGGCTGGCGGAACAAGGCCGACGCTCCGGTCTCATGGCGCAGAATCGGCCCATAGCGTAAATATGCGAGGCCGCAGAAAATCACGCCGACCACGCCGCCGAGCAGATCGATGAGGCGCTTGATCAGCAGGTGGTGCGGCCTTTGCGGTACCGACGCCAGCGACAGCATAAAGGCGCCGTCGCCGACATGCTCGACCGCCCATCCGCCGGTCGCCGCCGGCGGCGCCTCAATCAGTACGCGCAGCATAATCCCACGCGTCGAACACCAGCGACTGAGCCGCTCGATCGCTGCCGCTTCGAGCGTCGCGGCCGCCACTACCTCATCGATCACCTGGGTCTGAAGCACGGCGGGAAGTTCGTCGATTGAGCCGAGCGCCGCCAAGCCGGTCGCGCCGTGCCCATCGCCGCGACCGGCTTGGGGCGTCAGGAGGCCAACCACATCGGCCTGCAGCGAGGCATGCGTCCGCACCAGTTGCAGATAACGCTCGGCGGCGGCGGGCGGCGCCGCCAGCAGGACTTTGCGCCGGCCGCCGGCGGCTCGCCGGCAAGCGCGTTCGAGCGCTGCCTTGATCGCGAATTTCTGGGCACCTAGGGCGATGAAGCTGATGCCGAGGAACGTCTGGATCAGCAGCCGGCTTACCGCTTCGGAACGCGTGAGATACATCGCGCTCAGCAGCATCAGGCTGGCGAACACGTGGGTCCGGACCAGGCGGCTCAGAATGTTCCGATGCGATGAGTATCCGATCGACGTGTAGAAGCCGAAAATCCACAGGCATCCGAGCCAGATGGGAACAATCAGAAAGAGCAGCCACGTGTAATCCTCGAAAGCGACGAAATGCCGCTGTAAGACCGCATCGGCCGCTAGATAAGCGCCGGCGAAGCTCGCCACCAACGTGGCCGTGTCGCAACAGGCCAACGCCTGCCGCAGAAGTGTTCGTCGTGCCACCAGCATCGAACGCAATATCACGAGCCGCGCAACTCGCCGGTTACGCCTTCAGCCGCTCCGCGGCCGTCTCGTCCAGCACATCCCGGTCCCTTGGCGCCGGCTGGAGCGGAACGCCCACGAGATCACAGAGCCGCTCCTCCATCAGGCCGAACAGCCGGTCGCGATCCCAATGCACGCGTGCGTATTCGCGGCCCTTGCGGCCCATGGTCAGGCGCCGGGCGGAATCGTCTCTGAGGTTGATTACCGCTTCGAGCAGCGCATCCGGATCTTCCGGGGCGATTACCAGTCCGGCATTGGCCTCTCGGACCGCCTTCGCCACTTCGCTGCCCGGATTAACCGACGCAACCACGGGCCGTCCGCTGGCTAATAGCGTCTGCGTCTTCGACGGAAAAACGATATCCGCGACCGTTCGCTGCTGGGTGATCAGGGCGACGTTGGTCGTCGCCATCAACTCATGAAAAACCTCGCGCGGTTGAACCGGCATAAACCGCACGTTATTCAGGCCCAGCTGCGCGGCGCGCTGGTGCAGCGATTCGCGCACTGCGCCATCGCCCACCAGCAGATAGACTAGATCGGCATGGCGGCGCGACCGTTGCGCCGCTTCCAGGATCACCTCGAGACCCTGTTTGACCCCCATATTGCCGGAATGCACGACCAGGAATTTGCCACTTAAACCGAATCTTCGGCGCACTGCGGCACCATCGCTAACCAGTGGAATAGCAAAGCAGGCTGGATCCACACTGTGCGCAATCGTTGCGACTTTGTGCGTTGGCACTCCCTTCGCGAGGATTCGCGCACGCATGCCCGGGGTCAGGGTCGTAATCAGAGCGGCGTGGTCATAGGCCGTCCGTTCGATTTTGAGCAGCATGCGGGTCAGGCGACCGGCTTTGAGCATGCCCAAATCCATCGCCGCGTCCGGCTGTAAGTCCTCGACCTGCGTCACGAAGGGAATCTTCCAGATGCGGCTCAGCATGATCGCGCTCAGATTCAGCCCGAGCGGCGGCGAGATTACGCAAAGCAGATCCGGACGATTTTTCGCAAGCTGGCTGAATATCCTCATCGTCGCCGAGCCGATGAATGACGCCTCGTGCAGGATGCGTCGCCGCGGCGTGACCCGCCGCGGCACATACAGCCATGATCGAAATATCGTTACCCCGTTGCGGGTTTCCCGGCCGCTCAACTGACGGCGGTACATCCGCGGTACCCGCCATTCGGGATAGTACGGCAGCCCTGTCACCATCGTCACGCGATGGCCGCGGCCGGCGAGATACTCGCATAGGCCGGTGGTGCACGGACCGATACCGGTCTCTTCCGGCCAGTAATTTATTCCCAGTACGAGAACATGCATCCGAGGCCCCCCGCAACGCAGCGCGCCGGCGGTTGTCAGTGGAATTTGGATCGGAGGTCGGCGCATCGTCCGCTCAACGATCCTTTGAATTGAGCGCAATACTCAGTGACGGCTGGTCGAGTTCTCCGCCACGCGCTGGCGAAAGGCGGCGTATTGTTGCCGCAAGCCGCCGTCGCCAGGGGCAATTGCGAGCGCGCGGCGATAGGCCTGATCCGCCGCGAAATATTCGTAAGCGCTATCTTCGGCCCGTCCCAGATAGGAAAAGGCTTCAGATGAATCCGGTCTGAGCTGAGCCGCGCTCCGGAACCAGATCGCCGCCCGATCCGGATGATTGTCGGCCAGATCAAGCTGACCCATCTGCATAATCGCGGCGAAATCCGCGGGCCGCGCCGCCAGGGCCTGCTGCAGCGCGTCGCGTGCTATGGCGTAATCTCCCGCCGTTTGCGCCGCCTGCGCCAGTGCCCGGTAAAGCATCACCGGGTCGGCCCCTTGTCCGATCCCTTGCGCGATCAGCGCGTTGGCTGCCGGCCAATTCCTGGAGGGCCCGAAGACGCCGTCGATCAGCCTGACGTAGGACTCCGAATCCGCCGGAGCCACGGCGATCGCCGTGCGCAACGCCGTCTCCGCCTGTCTGGGTTCGTTCGCATTGAGATACGCCGTGCCGGCATTGCTCAGATACGCCGCGCGCCGCCCGTCGCCGCGCGCCGCTTCAGCCGCCGCCTCATACAGCGCCGCCTCCGCTTTCACATCGCCAAGTTCATCGTCGTAGCTCGCGAAGTTCTCAACCGCTCCCTGATAGCGACGGGCGATAGCGAACTTGAAGCCGGTGCTGATGGCGTTGCGCTCAGGCTCCGGAAGCCAAGGAACGATGCGCGGCCTCAGATAGAAATGCATCGCCAAGTCGGGTGCATTGGAGACTGAACGCGCGATCTCACTGAACGCGACCGCGGTCTCATTTTGCCCAAGCATGGCCTGCGCATAGAGGTCGCGAGAATAAGGATTCGTCGGATCCAGCCAGACCGCCGCGTGCAACTCGTCGAAGCGGTCCGCCGGCCGCGCGGTGCCGGCCAGCATCCCTGCGAGCGCCAGATGTGCTTTGGCGTTCGCCGGATACGCGTCGATAAGGGCGTAGGCCTGCGCGATACTCGCGGGCCGATGCAGATCATAGGGGTAGGGCGTTCGCTTCTGCGCTACGGTCGCCAGCAACCAGCCGACCGCAGCCAGCAGGCCCATCGCGTAAAGAAATCTCGGATGTAACCTTCTTCGACCGGGCGATAGCGCCGCGCTTTGGTCGCCAGTCAACCTCACGGCCAGTCCCAAAAGCGCCGTCAGCAATAGAGCATTGGCGGGAACCTGCAGCGGAAAATCGAAAAACTCGTGGACCGCGGTGGCACTCGCCGCCGCCAGCGCCGCCGCTACGAGCAGCTGCGCCTCGGGCCTCATTGCTCCTATGCCTTCATGAATCCGCCACCCTACGCCAATCAGAAACCAAGCCAACAGCACGAAGCCAAGCGCGCCTGTTTCGGCGGCAATCTGAACGTAATCGTTGTGGGTCGCGTTCCAGAAGGTCGGCGTCCAGGGCGGCCTCACATAATGCGGAAAGACCTCGGGCCAGCAGCCGAGGCCCACGCCGAACAGCGGAAAGTCTCGCAGCATCGCTAGGGTGGCCAATGCTGGCGCCTCGCGGCCCATCAGACTCTCGTTGGCAACCGTCTCTTTGAGGCGTGCATCGGCCTGGGTGCGCCCGCCCGGGCCGACGAACATCAGCAGCACGATCAGAAACAAGCCAAGGCTCGTCGCGACTGCGATTTTCCCCGCCGCACGGCGCTGGGCGCCGCCGGTGCCGTGCGGCCAGAGCGTGCCCAGAACCGTCAAGGACATCAGGGCCCCGAGCCAACCACCGCGTGAAGAGCTCAAGAGCAGCGCGCCGGAAATCAGAATAACCGCGGCGGCAGCTAACGCACGCAGTGCTTCGGGGCGTCGCCGCGAGAGCGCCGCCGGCCAGAACACTGCCGCCACTGCGAACGGCAGAGTCTGCGCCAGGTAGTTTGCGAGATGGTCGGGATTAGCGAAAGACCCGACCGCCCGCTCGCCCCATGGATTGCCGCTCCGCCAGTCGTAGGGCAAAAACAGCCACAGCGCCCGACCGTTTGAATAGACTCGCTCGATCAGCGCGACCGCCGCCGTAATTAGCCCGGCGACGAGCACCACTTGAGCCAATCGGCGACCGAAACGCCGCTCCGCGTCCTCCCGCAACGGATAGGTCGTTACCAGAAGAAACAGGCCTGCATACGCGATCAACTTCAGGAGCGCGGGCTCGGTTAAAGCGGGCGAAATCGAAAGCGTGCGCCAGACACCAATTGCGGGCGTTGCTTGGCCGCGCGCGGATGCGCGCGACTCGTTCGATTGATAGTCGGGCGGTGCCGCAGCACTGAACGGAATCGATACTCCCGCCGCGACCTCATCCGCCGTGGGCAGCGCGACCATTGAATGAGGCGTCCGGCCGTTCGCCGGCCCCGTTTGATAGGCAAGCGAATCCTTGGGCCAGCCGGGCAGGCTGCGCTGATACAGCTCAAACGTCGTGGGCGAAATCACCCGTACCAATCCCGGCGGCAATGGAACTATCTGCAAGGCAATCAGACCGATCAGCAATGCGGCCGGGAGTGCAAGAACACCGAGCCGGCGTGCGGCGGACCTATCGAGCAGCTCCTTCTCATCTCCACCCGCGAACCCACGCGCCATCCATAGCGCCAAAAGCAGGGAGACGACCGCTTCCGCCGGGACGTACGCCCAAGGTTCCACCCCACCCACCGCCAGCGGCGTGGCCAGCAGTATCGCACTAACCCCCCAGATCGTTGCCTGATCGGAGAAGCTGGCGATTCGCGCGGATGACGCTTTTGTATCCGAGAAGTTGATCGGCCGTCCCTGACTGATGGACGACGGCTCTCAGGAAGGAGCCGATGGTTTGCGGGAATAATAACTCGTGTACGGATTATAGAGGTAATAATCGGGACTCGCGGTATCGACCCGATTCAGCACCACACCGAAGATTTTCGCTCCGACATAGCGGAGTTTCGCACAGGCTTGCCGGACGACGCGCTTCGAGGTCGGCGCCCCGACGATCATCAGAACGCCGTCGGCCATGGTCGAGAGCGTGGCGGCGTCGCTGACCGGCATCACCGGCGGCGCGTCCACCACCACCCGATCGTATTGTTCGCACAGGCGCGCCAGCAGTTCCCGCATGGTCCCGGAACCGAGCAGCGCGGCCGGATTTGGACAATCCGAACCGGCGCTTAAGAAAGCGAGTCCCGCCATCGGGTGATGAATCACCTCTTCGAGCTGCATCTGTCCGGTCAGCACGTCCGATAAGCCGGCATGATTGGCGATGCCAAGGATTTCATGGCAGCGCGGTTTGCGCAGATCGCCATCGACCAGCAGCACGCTGCCACTAGTCTGGGCGAAAGCGATTGCCACGTTGAGCGCGGTGACGGTCTTCCCTTCGCCTTCAACCGCGCTCGTGATCAACACGCTCTTGGGCGTCTGGCCGGCCTGCGAAAACAGCAGCGCCGTACAAATCGAATGGTACAGTTCGCCGGCCGGCGAGTGGCCGTCGGCCGCCACCACCATCACGTCTTTCAGTTCTGTGCGCGCGGGCGGGGACTTGGCCGAATCGGCGGCCGCGCCCTCAAGCAGCTTCTTCGGATCGCGGCTGCTCAGCCGCCGACCGCCGTAACCGTTGGACATGAGCTTGAAAAAATCCGGGACCAGCGCGAGACTCGGCAAACGCAATTCCCGTTCAATTTGCTCTGAGCTCTTCAGCCGATCGTCGAAGAACTCCAGGAAGAATGCGAGCCCCACGCCGCCCGCCAATCCGAGGAAACCGCTCAGGGCAAGACTGAGCAGCTTGCGCGGACTCGACGGCGCTCGCGGAACCTCGGCGCGGTCAACTACCGAGACATTCGACGACGGCGCGTCGGCCGAAACGTCGAGTTCACGGACCCGCTCGAGCACGCTCTTGTACAGATTGCGGCTCGCGTCGACCTCGCGCACCAGCACCGCGTCCTGCAGCGACGCGTCGTTGAGCGCCAACGCTTGCGACTTGACGTTCGCGATCTCCTGCTCGAGCATCGATTCGCGCGCACTCGCCGCGCCGTAATCCGATTCGACGGACTTCGCCGCCCGATCGATCTCCTGCGCCAATTGCGTGCGGCTCTGATCGAGCTTCGCCTTCAAATCGTCGAGCGGCCGATAATAGCCCGGATTGAACTGGTCGCTCATCGCCGCATACTGCGCTGCGAGTTGCGCCACCTGTTGTTTGAGACTCTGGATGAGCGAATTCTGCATCACCGCGGGCAGCGCGTCCGCCGCGCCTTGCTGAATCAGGTCGTGCTGAGCCTCCAGCGTAATCCGGTCGGTCTCCACCTTGGCGAGCGAGTCGTTGAGATCGGTCAGACGCTGCTCGAGCATCTGGCCCTTGCCGGTTTCATCCAGGGAAAACGCAATCACTCCATGATCGCGCCGGTAGGCGTTGAGCGCCGCTTCGGTTTTCTCGACCCGATCCTTCAGTTCGGCCAGCTTGTTCTGCAAAAACTGTTCAGCGTTGCGCGCGGTATCCGCCTTGAGCTCCATGCCGCGGCGGATGTAGTCGTCAATATGGGTATCCACAATCCGCGCGGAAAGCTCCGGATCGGGTGTGCTGAACGCCACTTTGACCAGTTGCGTGCCGTACTCCGGCTCGATTCGCAAACGCGCGAGATACGCATCGATCGCGCTGGACGGCACACCGCTCTGGCCCGGTTGGTCGCCGGCCTTGTTCGAGGACGTGAACCACTGCCCGATCCAAGCGTGGGCCGCGGCCCACCATCCCGCGATCAGGCCCGGGTCGCGCGGCCGTCCGCCGAAGAGCGGATTGTCGGCGAGATCAAGCTCCGTTATCACCTTCGCGGCCAGGCTGCGGCTCTGCAGAATGTCGTACTGGGTCTTGTAGAAATCGTGCTCACCGGAGACCTCCGGCGCGTTGACCGGGGTCTTCGTGTCCAGAATCGGCGCCGTCTCGGCTTCCAGCAGCAGCGTCCCCCGGGCCACATAGAGCGGTGTGAGATTGAACACCACCAGTGCGGTCAGCCCGAGCGCTGCCACAAGAAAGCCCGCGATCAGCCGCTGGCGCTTACGGATGATGACCCAGTAGTCGCGCAAATCGGGCGCGTCGGCGGCGGCGCCATGAAAGCCTGGCGCCGCCATCGGAGTGCGATCGCGCATGAGCGGATTGAGGGATATTTCCTGCAAGGTTTCCTCTATGGCGGCGGCAGATACATACCGGTCCCGAACTTGGTGAAGATCTCGTAGAAAGCGTAAGGGACCGCGCCGAGGGCCGAGCGGCGCACGAACACCACGTCGCCGGCCTGGACCGGCACATCCGCTTCCTGACCGCTTTTAATCCTGGCAAGATCGGCCACGAGCGAACGTCGGCTGCCGTCCGGATTGGTGCGCAGCACCTCCGCCGTCTGGCTGAACAGCGCCCCGCCCGCCGCCGATACCGCGCTCAGCGCCGTCATCCCGGGCACAATCCGAAACGCCCCCGGATTCGCGACCCAGCCGTCAACCATGACCTCGCCCGCCGCCGGCACGATAATCGTGTCGCCCGGCCGCACTGGAATATCCAGTTCGCCCTCGCGCGCCGCGCTGGTCAGATCCACATCGATCGGATCGGCGGCGCCCAGCAGCGACACCAACCGCGTCGACCCACTCGCCGGGCGGTCGGCCGGATCACCTGCGATCGGGCCGGGATCGACCTCGTCGCGACCCTGCGCCTTTTCACGCGCGGGGGGACTTTCCTCGGCGCCGGCCGGATCGACTCGGTCGGCGGTGCGCTCGGCCGGTTCGGCCAGCGCCCGCGTCAGCGCCAGCCGCGGCGCGTTGCCGGCCGCGGAAGCGGGAATGAACAGCAGCCGCGAACTCGCGTCATTGGTCATTCCGCCGGCCCGATCGACCATGTCCAGAATCGTGTCCGAGCGGCTCGTGATGCTGTAAAGTCCGGGCTTTTGCACCATTCCCACAACCGCCACTTCGCGGCTGTAGTACTGATCCACGAAGACCTCGACTTGCGGGTCCTTCACCGGTTGCTCAAGCCGTTGATAGAGCGTTTGCCGCAGCTCCTCTTCGGTCAGACCGCCCACCGGTACGACGCCTGCCAGCGGGAGCGCGATGGTGTTATCCTGCGAGACCCGGACTTTGTATTTATCCAGTTCGGGAACGTGCGCGACGGTTACTTCGATCACGTCGCCCGGACCGATCGCCAATTTATTCGCGAAGGCATCTGCGTTGCGCTCGGCGCGCAGCGCGCTCAGCCGGCCGCTACTGGCGCTGCGCTCAACCGCTGCTGCGGGTTCGCTACTTACAGAAGCTTGATTTCCCGATCCGGCGCTCTGGCTGCAGGCGCTGATCCACCAACATAACAGCAGCAACGCCAACCGCCTGCTCCACATAACCCGTCCAGTGCGAGATAGCGCGCGCAACCGATAGCCGGGCATGAAGTTCCTCAAGCGGGTCACACTCAATGGGTCAAACAGAGAAGGTTTGGAGGTCGTTGGCAAAGAGAATTTGCACCGCACTCAAAGGACTACACGGAAGCTTCCGCTGGCTAGGCAACCTCTGCACAAGTTAGGTTGTCATTCTGATGCGCAGCGAAGAATCCGGGATCCGGGACCCATTCGCTGCGCTCAGGGTGACTGCAGTGCCTTGTGCAGAGGTTCCCTAGCCGGCCATATCTGAGACCTGGCTCGGCATGAGCGGACACGGCATCCCGATGCGGTACGAATAGTATATTAATGAGAGATATCGAGTGATTAACAATCACCGCGCTACATCGGAGGGCGCGGAACTGCCCCGGCGACTTCGGTGAAACCTCTGTAACGCTCAGGCCGCGCGCCTTGCGGCGCCAGAGCGCCGCAAGGCCGGCGATTTCTTACAGCGCCGGACTGGCGGCCGACGGGCTCGACGAGAAGCCGCCCGCGGCGCCATAGCCGCCGACTACGCCCGCCGCGACGCCGCCCGCCGCTAGCACCAGCAGTGCGGCGAATTCACCGGCCGAATAGCCAAAGGGATCGCCGGCCAAGGCGACTTCCGTACCCTCGCTTGCCAAGGCGAGCGCGGGAGCCGTCGGAGACAGCTTCCAGTTGATCGTCAAGCCCTTGGAATTGAGATCGGCCACGCCGCTCCCGGCTTTGAAACCGCTCTGCAGCGGATTTAATAGAAAGTCGTAGGTACCGGGATTGATCTGGGTAATCTGATACTTCCCATTGGCACTGCTGAAAGCCTGTCCAACCACGCGTCCGGCGGAGGTTTGCGCCGTGATTTGAACGCCCTGAACGGGATTACCCTGAGTATCTGATACCGTTCCGACAATCTCCGCGCACAGCGCCAATGACGCATTCGCCAACACGAACAAAGCTGTTATTGCCGTAATTGCGAGTTTCCGCATGATGACGATACCTCCCCCTCCGGGCTCTTCAGGACGGATGACTTATATCACCGTCGGTGCTTCAAGGAATAGCCGCAAGGCGACCCAAAATTCTGCATCCTTCACTGGCCCACGGCTTGAAAATCGCCCCGCCGATTCAAACGCCGGGAATTTTCGGCGGAGTGCGGGGCCGAAGCGCTGCCGCTGCTGAAATCTGAAGTCCGGGCCATAAATTAGGTGAGCTACCGCCGGTCCTGCCCCGGAATCGAGGCAGGTCGTGAAAACACTCGCAATTGACGGCCGCACCACTCGAACAGAGCCGGTTACCGGGCCGCTTTTATTTTCAGGCTGCGGGTCCGACCATACTCGCAGGTAACACCACGCGCGTGTCAGCACCCAACATCGCTAGCAAAATGGCAACCCGCTCCGAGCCCGAAAGATCACGCTCGAAGATTCCTTCAAAGTCCCGAAACGGTCCGCCGACCACCCGTACCGTTTCCCCCGCGATAAACTTCCGCCTGGGCAGCTCGATTGGTCCGCCGGCGCAGCGTGCCTTCAGTTCTTGGACGATCCGATCGGGCACCACCGCCGGCCGATCTCCGTACTGCACCACATACCGCACTCCCGACGTGTGCCGTACATGGTTGTACTC
>JADEYI010000919.1_pt1 | contig 28818 bp, 34 predicted proteins | sample 8542331 | NCBI WGS metagenome assembly JADEYI01 (sample SAMN16510988, study PRJNA670497) | mine drainage metagenome | isolation source: biofilm near Copperflume 1 | place: Germany: Marsberg coppermine Kilianstollen | collected 2018-02 | reverse complement strand
GCCAAATTCCTACCCCTTGTTGGACTCGCCAGATCCAAGCAAGACCCAATCAACCATGGGCACGGTGCTTAGTATTTGTACCGCCCCCCCATCAGCCGGGGCCATAAACTTGAGCATAAGTATGCTCACTTTTATAGCACTTAGCATTTTTTGCCTTTTATGAAGTCAAGGTAAGGTTGGAAGTGTGCACAGGGAAACATAAGCATTGTCCTGGGCAAGGTCAGCACCTGTGCAGGAAGTGGCATCGACAAGTGCATAGGTGCACTGTCCACGTGAAATGGCATGCTCTCAGCGGTCCAACTGCTCATGCCTGCTTCAACGTCGGCCCCTGCAGAAACATTGACGGTAGCACCTTCTTTATCTATAAGAGTAGGCTGCTGCTGCATACTGTGCTGTGCGTTTGATGAGGCTAATACGGGCTCCTGGGCTATCCTGCCTCATTGATCACTGCACATCTGCACTGTATGTTGTATATTAGACAGGTGTTGCAAGCTTTTGCAAATTGAGGCCACAGCAACACAAGCTAGCCAGGCGCAACAGGTGTAAGACGTGAGCGTTTCAGGGGATCTTGCTGGGTGACCATATGCAGCAGCAGAGATGGCATGATCGGGTCGAACCTTTCAAGTTTTCTGCAGTGCTTACACTCAGCAGGCTGCCCCAGAAGATCACCAGGAAGAAAGCTCCAAGAACGACACTTCGATGAGAATCCATCCGGTCCTTGGGACTGTTTTGAGCTATGCTTCTTGTTATGAATCTGGCAGCGCTCAACTCCAGCATTCAGGTAAAACAGTCAACGCCTTGTGGGGCCTGTCCAAGAAAAAAAGCTGTCGAAAGGAACGCCTCTGGTCTGGGGCCCATTCAAACTTGGCTGTTGTGAAGCGAGCTTTTACTGCAGAGTCTACACGCCGAACTTCGGTGACCGAAACGACTTAGACAACGATTCATTTGATGTATGACCAAAAGGCAAAATTGGCCCTGTCTCCACTTCACTCTGCCTGGGGATGACCAGGTTTTGAGGTCTGGCTTGTGGCCTGTAAAGGTGCAAGCACCATGGCTTCAAATTCTCATAGGTGAGTAACATGCAAACACCAGGCTTCACTTGAGGGGCCAGATATGCCGGACAGAAATATTGCCCGTCGTGGCCGATGTGCACTACAAAATATGCCTGCTGCTGTCCGTAGGTACCACCATTCGGAGCAAAGGGTGTCAGTGAGGGGACTCATTCTTTGTGCGGCACATGCAATGTTGCTGTCTCTGGGGTCCGCGCTGGCTGCAGCAAGGGAACCTTTTAGACCTTTAAGTGCAAGTGGTATTAGGTCTGTGCCCATGGCTGGTGCTTTCCTGGCCAGAGCAAAAACATTCTACCTGACATATCCGAGGATTCTGCTTGTTTGGCTGAAGTGATTGAGGTGCCGATAGCATGGTGCTCATGGCAGCGCATTTGTCTGGAAGGCGGCTGTTGCTTCCCTCCCTACACCCTTCGCGGTGGAAGTTATACTGTTGACATCAGGTTATGTGACAACATTAAAGCCAGCACCTCCAGCGCGCGGCCCTGCAGCAATACGCAGCAGCATTACTAAGTTAGGTGGCCTGCCACAAATGCGTATTCCACTTCGAGCATGCTACTTGAAGCTCAGGGCCTGTACTGTCATTTCTACCTTCCATTTGGTACGCTACTGAGTCAACATGACTCATGAGGACGTTCCATGCTACATGCCACCGTAGCATGTCTTACTTCAAGCTCGCTACCAGGACTCCCACTTCCGAAAATCTCACTGCCCTCTGATGCTTCTGAGTCGTCATGATCATGATCAGGATGATCTGACTCATGACGACTCACGATAAGACGGTCATGCTAAGGTCCTCTTTTTAAAAGCTGAACAGTAGCCGGCAGTAGCGTCGGGCGGCCGCTGTCTTCAGCGCTCTTTGCATCTGCGATCGGCGCTGCACTTCTGCCGAAGTTTCCCACCTGAAATCTGTAATATTGATCACTCCTTAATTATATTTTTAGGGTATTTCTTCTGACTGACTGCATGCACACATGCCAGTGACGTGTCAAGCAGGTGCATGGACTTCATCTTACGGCGTTCCCTCCGGTGCAGCATCTACTGCTGCACTTCACTTAAGTCAGTAGTATTTAACCGCTAGGAGCCTACGGTTACCACGATGATACAAAATCCGTCAAAATTGAAGGCACTAGGATGGGCTAGCCTGGCCCTATATAGTGCCTAGCAGTCTGGAAAGCAATATTTTACCTTTACAGGTATGGATCTTGCAACAAATTTTGATGGAGCCCAACGTTACCGAGCCGTTGAGCCGTACATCTCAAAAGCTGCAGAAAAACATTGGCTCGGCTCTATTGTGTGCTTATTCTGCTTTTACTTTGGATTGCTTATCTAGAGTGTCTGATGAGCACAGCGGTGACTTGTATCAACCTAGTATTCTGTACAAAGTAGGCTTTTGTTCAGGTCATGATTTGTCCCTCGGATGCTCTACATGAGCAAATGACGGCCGCCCACACTTGCGGATGCTTTTGCATCTGCAATGGCTGTCCCGCTGCCGCCAAAGCTTGAGACCTGCATGTCAATTGCACACCTCAGCACTGCTGAATCAGCAGGTGACGAGGAAACCAAGATTGCCTCTCCTCAGACCATGTGCTGAGTAAACTTGACAGCGTGAGCCTCACGCTGTCAACTTTACGGCTCTGAGCTCTGAGAGCCGAGAAAGCATGCGCAAATTAAAGTTGGACCACATGAAAGATCAAAGACACTGACACCTTCCTGCAGCTCTGCATGCTGTCCCCTGATCTTGCAATAAGAGAAGCAATGTAAAGAGAAGTCCGTTACAACTTTGACTAAAGCACAGGCCAAGGAGGCATCTGACATGGATGAGACAGCGCTCCTCCTCACTTGCAAGAAAATCCCCCAAATCAGCATTTTATTCCAAATTCAAATTCCAAATTTAATTATAAGAACGCCAGCTAGGATGCTTTGGAGTGTGCGGAAGCGCACGCTGGCTTTGGCGGTGGCCGTTGCACGGGCGACGTCCCCTGTGAAGCAGATTTGCAGCGCTGGGATCTGAGTGATGAACACCACAAACAGGCCCCCGTTGCCGATCTTCACAGCCACCGCCTGCACACCTGCACAGAGCCACACCCACCGTTTTGTAACCAAGTAAACCTAAGCCCCGGCTGGCGGGGGGCGGTACGATTACTGAGCACCGTGCATACGGTTGATTGAGTCTTGCTTGGATCTGGCGAGTCCAACAAGGGGTAGGAATTTGGCAGCCTTTACATGCAGCTTGTCTGCAGACGCACCTTGCCTCGGCAGGAAAAGCGTGTAATAATAATAATTAGTATAAATACTCTCAGGGATTGATCACGATATTTGCAGCGACGGCTTGAAAAGCTGCACAGAGACACTTCCACAGCACAGTGACTGGACAGACCTGAGTATCAGTGTTTAGTCAACAAGGTGACCAGCCATGCAGGCTGTGGGATGCATATGCCCTGTGTGCATGACCTGTGGGCATGAATTGTGGCCTATCTCACTGCTTTCATCAGCTCAGTACTGCTGCAAGAGCACTGTCAAAAAGCAGAAGGCAGCGTTCATAAAATCCAGCGTGCATGACATGGATTGCTAATGCAGAGACTGGTGCACTTCCCAAGCAAGCACTGAGATGGCCTGCATGGGAGACCATTGACCCCTTTCCTCGGCCATTTCAATTTCTGTGATGGCACATGACTAAGCAATGTTTGCAATGCCTTTCTCACATGACAAGGTGAGAAAGGCATGAATCAAGGAACAGTACTGTGGACGCTGCCAACCAAGAGGAGCGGACTCCTTAGCAAATGACATGACATGCATGGCAGGCTTACCTATGGTAATTCTGTCAGGAATGCTTTCTTTGCTAAGCTCGCTACGCTGAGTAAGGGGCGACCTTTTTTTATGTGATGGCAAGCAGTACTCAGCAAAGCCTCCAAAAAGGTGAGTAAGGGGTGACTCACGGAGCAGGACCGGGCGGACGACATCGCATCCGTAGGCGGCCACCGCGACTGCCCACGCGCGCGCAAACTGCAGCTGCGTGTTGCCTCCCAGAATGAATGCCTGCAAAGAGGCGGCCCCACAGCTCAATTTACTGATATTGAGGTGCTTTACCTCGTACTAGCAAGCAAGGCAACCCACACATATAATCCGCTTGATCCCAAGGCGCCAGCTTGACCTGCTGAAGATAAAAGCACATGGCAGAAAAGGCAGATGCAGCACACATTACTATTATTATCATTACACGCTCTTCCTGCCAGGCAGTGCCAAAGGCAAGGTGCGTCTGCAGACAAGCTGCATGTAAAGGCTGCCAAATTCCTACCCCTTGTTGGACTCGCAGCACACATGCACAGCAAGATTAGCATGCGCGGATCTAGTGGTACCATCGAGCAAGGGGCAGGGCTTTGATTCTGCCCGTAGCTGAAAATCCTCAAGGGGAAGGCATGTTTTGTGCCCACCTGTACAGTGGCTTCCGCCAGCAAGTCAGCCGGCAATCCTCCAACTGCAGGCCAGGAACACTTTGTTACTGAACAAATGGCAAATCTCAGGTGCTAATGGATAGCCCTGAAGCCACGTGGCTGTGACTAAGGGGCATCCTGGACTTTTTAGGCAGGTTGAACCAAATAGAGGCCAGATTCAAGGGATCTTCTGCCTCACCCTGTTCAAAATCCTCGGGTATCTCAGGGATGCCCCGAAAATTTCACATACTACCTTGCCAGCGGGCCGGGGCGAGGTTTTAGGGGATGGCCTGAGATTTTCTCGGACCCTTGACAACCCCTGTTCTGGCATGACTTTACAGCTGACAAGAATCCGTTTTTAGCATGCAGGTGGCCTTCATAATGCTTGAAATGACCAAGTTTACAAACACTGTTTACTGGCTGACTGGACCACCATCTGCCAGATGGATAATTTTAATTTCAACAAAGATGGTGCGGAATTTGCGCACCGACTGCGATACGCGCGATTGTGAAGGCTGCCGAGTTAACGTCCTTCTGCGCGGCCTGGGCAAACGCTTGCGCATAGAGCTTTGTGAAAGCTGTGCCCACGCCGTGCGGAGATCCTACGGTGCATGCAACACAAGTCCAGTCAGTTGCACGGCTGCAACTTTGCGAGTTCTAGCCTCCAGGCGAGATAAGCATGGCTGGCATAATCACAATTGACAGCTAGAGTTGCAAACTGCCAGATTGTTTCACCCAGCATCTGAAGGATTCTTGCTTGTTTGTGCGTGACATGCCAAAACCCGTCCTCTCAACAGATTGAAAGAGACTGCTGCACACGCTAGCAGTCAAGTCACTGACCAAGTACCTTAAAGTCACATGCACTTAGTCAGGGTCGAGCAGTGTTTCTCGTGAGGCACAGGTACTACAAACACAGAGGGATGAGGAGATAGTTGCACCATACAGATTCGGCCATTCGGCATACGGTGAATATTCGGTCGCATATTCGGTGTTTTGGGCCAAAATATGCCGTTTTTTGACCATATTCCGTATATTTTCTTACCGCATGACCGTATATTCGGCCGTGTATACGGTCCCCAAAAAGTGTTCTGACCGAATGGTGCAACTATGGATGAGGACGCACCTGAGTTGACAACATAAACAATGGCTTGCACGAATGCGTCGCACTCCTTTACACTCTTGATGACCACCACTGTGTTGACAAACACATTCACGTTATTGGTCTTGAACGCGACTGTGACTGGAGTGTAGACCTTCTGGACCACTACTGGATCCGCGGGCTTTATGTTGATGTTCAGATTGACGGTTGCCCCTGCAAAAGGGGTCACACTTTCTCAGACCCCCAAGCAACTTGACTGACACACTGCCATTCTATTTCAATAAGTCTACTGCCAGGGGCAAGGTGCGTCTGCAGACAAGCTGCATGTAAGGGCTGCCACATATCCTGCCCCTGTTAAGACTCGCCAGACCTCGCAAGACTTAATTCATATCGAAATTTTATGGGCACAGTGCGTGTTAGCTGTATCATTCCGCACTGAAGACTGCATCAGATTTCACTACAGCGGTCTGATTCTGCAATGTTCTCACGAGGACGCATAAGAAGGTACAACCCAAGTACACATGCGGGCGTGCATGCTGGCACCCTGGAAATGGGCCAGGCCGCTTAAAGAGACCTAGAAAGCTTTGCAAGAGCTCAAAGAATACTCAAGGCAAGCCACAAGCGGTCTGAGCAGGGGGGCACATGCATGAGCATGTGAGGGGGCACAGCATACAGATTTCAATTCTCTGCTCACAGCGTTGACTTAGCTCAAAGTGTTGAGCAGAGATCGAGGGAGATTGGGGATTAACTCACCTGCTGTAGCAGAAATGGTGCCTGTGCCTGTGCCTGTGCCTGTGCCTGTGCCTGTGCCTGTGCCTGTGCCTCCCTGCATGGCACAAAAGAAGTTCTCTGAGAATTGGCCAAGTAACGCCTGAGCTCACTAGGAGCCTGGTGACAGGCACAGAGATGACAAGCCTGCAGTGTCAAAAAGAAATAAGCATGCAACTTGCAGGGCCATCTCTGCAGCCTCACCCTGTTGTGTCCTGTGCACCACATGGCATGTACCTTGAAGTATCAAAACAGCGGCAAAACAGCTCCTCACAGATCAGTGCAGGGCAGTGCCTGATCGTGCTGAGCTTTTGGGCTTTGTCTAATTCATTCAAGACATTCAAGACATTCTCAAAGCCACATTCGGTCCCTCAGAGAAATTCTCACATGGAACACTAATTGTGCAAGTGTGCCTCGCCTGTGTGCCAGAGCCCGGTGGGGGTGGTGGGGCAGGGCCTGTTGCGGCGCCCGGCGGCGGCGAGGAAGCTGCAGGATCGGCTGCGGCAGGCGGCGGCGGCGGTGGCAAGGAAGCTGCCGGGTCGGCGGCGGCAGGTGGCGGGGGCGGGGGGGAATCTGGCGGTGGCGGGGGAGGAGAATCGGTGGCGGTAGCGGCATCTGGCGGCGGCGGCAAAGGAATGCCTAGTAAAGAATGGCACACATTTCTTCAGATTATGTAACATAAGTTCTGACAGGGCCATACTAGAATCCCAGGACTGACCACGCAGCAATTCTGGGGGGCTTTGAGCGATAAACCCTGCGCGGTGGATTTGCCAGTCAATGTGGCAAACACTTCTGGGCGGATCAGAAACAGGTTCCAGAACCCAGAAGCATGAGTCCTCATCTGATAAGGACGCTGCATGGACTGAGGCTATGGTCAGTACCAGTCACGTCACAACCCGCAGATCACACATCCACTCTTGGAATAGACACCTCAGTACTGCTCTTGACACGCTTCAGGAAAGGGTGCGATGACTGCATGTTGCCTGTGCTTGAGCTTTGCCCAAATGGCTGCAAATGCTCCACACAGCACACAGCATCAGGCCAAGAGAGAATGCAGACATGGCGACAGAGCGAACACCAAGGAACGGAGGAAGGGCTGCCTTGCATGTAAAATAGAGTGCATCAACAACAGAAACATCTCTCGGCCCGCAAGCATTCACATATATATCCACGCTTTGGCAGCCAGAAGGCAAGGTATAACCTGCAGACAAGCTGCAGGTAAAGGCTGCCACAGTCCTACCCCTTGTTGGAATCGCCAGATCCAAGCAAGGCCCAATCAACCATGGGCACGGTGCTCAGCATTTCTACCGCCCCGCCAGCTGGGGCCGCTTATAAGCAATTACATATATATGATAAGACTACTGCTGCGAGTAATAAGTGACTCATACCTGCTGGGTCTAACTGCGCAGGCTGCGGCTGTGTCCCCTGCATGCAGCAACTTGGTGAGAAATCCAAAGGTAAGAAACAATCACCTCTGCCAGGTGGTGCGGGACAGATAGCCCCAATGCTCAGCAAACAACACGCATCAGCTTTTTCGTGATCAAACTGATCAAGACAGAGAGCCAGCGAAGCCAGATCAAGGGAGCCACTGAAAAGCGCTGCACTCAGATAATTACAAGCTGATGATGTTGATCAGCAGCAGAACTCTCAAATGGCAACTTGTGGCTGTAGGAACTCTTGAGTCCCAATTTTGATGGTGCCAGGTTGCGCTTATGAACAGCAGAAGTCAGGTTCTGTACAGTGCATTCAGTGCCCTTCAGGCGCCTTTGCAGCCTGCAAGGGCGAAGGCTAGCCAGGGTCCCTTAGACCAGTGGCGCTAATTGTAGCCGAGAATGGGCTGTACCTGTGATGGGTCGTTTCGCCGAACACCCTGAGTTCCTTGTGTGTCCTGTGGCGTCTGAGTTGTATCCTGAGGCGCTTGAGTTGTATCCTGCGGGGTCTGAGTCGTTGTGTCTTGTGGCGTCTGAGTCGTTGTGTCCTGCGGCGTCTGAGTCGTCGTATCCTGGGGCGTTTGCGTCGTTGTGTCCTGCGCTCCGTTGGTTGTGTCCTGCAGCAGGCTTCTAGGACGCCCGTGCAGCGCACCTGATCAGCAAACAAAACAATGACACGTCGTGGCTCTTGGATGGACCAAAACCTTCTGCGATCTTATCTGCATGCGTCCAATCTCATTGATCTCTACTTCGTCTAGCGAAAACTAGATGATCTCATACAAGCGGTGTGATCATTGGACTTCAAGGAAGGTATCTCTTGAGACCAACGTCAGCTTCCTGCTGTTTCTCCTGCACAGGACCCGACTGTGAAGAAACCCCTGCATCGTTTCGAGCACGCAGGCTTGCACTCCTGATCATTGTTGGAGCTTGGGAATCGACTGATTGCTGGACGCACCGTCCGAGGGAGTGAAGACGGCAGCAAGGATGATGCAAGAAGACGCCAACGTCAGCAGTACCGAACGGTGCCCCATTCCAGTCAGACTTTGAGATGGCAGGAAGAACCCGCAGCAGCACAGATCCGAGAGAAGAAAACTGAAGCTTTCCTCTTACGTCAAGGTGTGAATGAGATCAGCTCATCATGGTTCTGGGCAAAGTTCATCGGTCGGATTGCACGTGTCTCAGGAGGACGCTTTGTGCACGTGCACATCAAGGTTTACCTCAGCATCTGCATGCATGACACCTCAGGAGGAGGTCCTCAGGAGGACGAAACTTCCTAGTCACCTCCCCAATGGTGTTACGGACAGTGGCATATGGTTTGAGGCTGAGCAGGTCGATATGCAAACAATGGTTGAGGCTTCCTCAAATCTCAGTTCAGCTGTTGCCAGCAACTTGGTTGAACCTGCTTTGAATCTTTACAACTCTGATATGGTTCCAGGCTAAGGCATGTGATAGTATAGTAATGGAGCTTAGTGGTACTCGCGCATGTAAGCTGTCCAAAAGACAATATGGTAGAGAGCTGGCACAAGTTCCTTGTCCTTGACATGTTCATATTCATCATAATGAAGGCATGGAAGTGAGCACTACAAGCGGCTGTACTTACGCATGCTCTCAAGGCTGTAGCACGGGTGAGACTATCGTTCACAGTCATCAAAACATGTGCACCCATTTGCTCCCAGTGACCCGACCGGCTGCCGGCAGTCTGCAGCCGCTGCGGCAGGTTGCTGCCGGCTGCTCAAGAGACTCTTGCGTGAGGCGCACATTCTTTACTCCGTCTCTGATGGCAAAACCACACTCAGAGATAATATGTAAGCGTTCGCAAGAAAAACTATGTAAGCGTGCTTCAAGAACAATGCCGAATATTTCTTGAGAAGCAAAACAAACACAAAAAAAAGCAAAAATACGAAAAAAGAATGTTCCTCTCGATACTGGGCTCGAACCAGTGACCTCACGGTTAACAGCCGTGCGCTCTAGCCAACTGAGCTAATCGAGAATGTTCCTCGAGAGCTTTGTATCGTATGCTTGTTGATGGAGAGAGATTTGAGGGTACCTATATACCGACAACCTCCCGATTGACTGGGATAACCTCGGAAACACGTCTCAAGCGAAGGTCTTCGGGTGGAACGAATATTGCACCCGTGCCTGTGCAGCAAAAGTCATTTGATTCAACATTATATCTCTCAGAGTGGAGTGCACTAGCCACGGCTCTCCGAAAATGCGACTGTGGCCACGATGGGTCTGCCAACGCATGCTGGATTCTCACCGTCTTCTCCTGTGGGATTTGTCAACAAAATTGATCGATTGATCTATTTTTGCACTACAGATGAACATTTGCGACCGGCAGCGATTTGCACATATTCACGAGCCCACACAAGACAAGGAAGGTGACGCGGAAGCTGTGCAGCACAGGATGGGAGTGCAAAATGCCACTGCGCGCATTCCCTTTGAGCCGAAGATTCGTGAGAACAATATAGACCTGTATTAACATGTATCGGCTTCATTATTGTCTCTGGTGAGAGTTTCTTTTCGCACAAGCGGTCCCATCGACAGGACAGCTGGCTGTCGATTCCGTCTGAGAAGACACATAAATAGGGAAACTCGAAACAAATATGTCATGAACACACCAAGATCAGCGACAAGCTAGTGCTTTTGCTTTGATTTCCTGCGGCCAACGTTATAAGTCAAGGTGAGCCTTATCAGATCTCCTGTCCTCAGTTTGGGCAGTGGCACTGGCTGTCTTCTGCAATTGCCATTGTATCTGCATGATCATGTTCCGCAATGCTCGCTTACGCTGTATCCGAAATCTCACAATTTGCCGATCCCTGTCGTCCAGTCTAGAGTTGCCTGCACCATGCCAAGCGATGGGACCCTCAGTGATCAGGCCCAGGCTTCAGGACCTGTCAAGGCGGAGGAGGCTTGTGTATATCACAGAAAAGGCGCAGCAACTGCACCATTCCAAAGGACCCAGGCGCAAGCTTCTAAGAAGCAGGAGTTGAGGTGCCTCCTGTGTCCGCAGCCCAAAGCTAACAGAGAATGCAGCCCAACCATTAATGATCAAGCCAAGGAAGATTGCAGACATGAAGACAGAGCGTGCGCCAACGAAGGGAGAGAGGGCTGCCTCGCAGGTTCAATCGAGTGCAGCAGCAGCACAATCAACTCCTGGCGCAAGAGCACCACAGCTCCAACTGCAGCTTACCTCGCAGCAGCTGCAGATCTTCCGCCTCTGTTGTGGGGAACGACGCCAGGATGCCACTGAGCCGTTGTGCCTCCTCATGTGACATCAGGCTCTGATGCTGCACTACGCAGACAGGCACACCCCTTTTCTCTCTGATGCAGTGGGACAAGCAAGACTGTGGTTCGGTTCGCAGTGGGACACGCAAGAATACAGTATGCTGGACGGCAATGGGCCTTGAATATTATATGTTGACCGTTGATGTTCTCTATCAAGCGCAGCTGCACGGCAACAGCAGGTCTGCAACTCCTTTTCTGCCTCAGCACTACTGTCCTGATCAGCTGGGTCAAAAAGCTGCACGTCATTAAATATATTAATATATTACACGCTTTTCCTGCCAAGAGGCAAGGTGCGTCCTGCAGACAAGCTGCAGTTAAAGGCTGCCACAATCCTAACCCTTGTTGGACACGCCAGATCCAAAGCAAGACCCAACCAACCGTGGGCACGGTGCTCAGCATTTGGACCGCCCGCGCCAGCCGGGGCCGAAATGACGTCATAAAAGAGTGCCCAAAATTTGTACATGCAGGCACATGGGGTCTTCCTACTCTCCTGGTGGCTTTTAACACCCTTGGCCGGAGATTTCATCCAGATTCCCAGCACACTAAAGGTGCTGCTATAAAGAGCAGCTTTGGGGCGCATGTGTCATCACATTATGTGAGCATCTAGGTGAGCGAGGTGACTCACGGTATAAATCATCGTTGTCGTGCTCAAAGCGCGCTATGTGATCCAGGCCTGCCAGCAGCGGCCGCTCGGAATCCAGGACGAAGCCGTAGTGCAGCAGTGAGTAATCACACCTCAGCGCCGCTGCTGAGTACGTCTGGGTGACCTGCACTTGTGCCACATCACATTGCAGCTTACTAATGAGCGGCAAAATAATGTTTGCGAGTGCTGTGCAATCTTAATTAAGCATCCAACACTGCTGCACGCTGCCAATTTCAGTGGCAGGAAACAGCAGGAGAAATTAAGAACAAGATGCAAATCTGGCATGGTATTTTCTGCGTGCTTTCAGCGTCCGGTAAGAACTTGTGGAGGGTCAGATACTTCTCTGTGATTCAAGGCGCACTGATTTGGAGCACAGCAAAATATGAGTGCCCAGGGGGAAGCTAACCCGCTGCCTTGTGATCAGGCAATGGTGAATGGATTTAATTTCAAAATTCAGATGCTTGAATTAAAAATCAAAATGCTGTAGCTGTTCTGGTGCACCTCCTCGCCGGCCCGTATCGCGCGCGTGGCGGTGCACCCGTACGAGCCGTTCCCTTCATCCTGGTGCACAATCACATTCGCCAGGTCCGGAGCAGCATGATTCATTAGGTCCAGCAATGGCACCAAGCACACCTGTTGCATGCATACATCACATGCTGAGGTTTGGACATCGGTCATGTCCATCTGTTCTAGACTAGGACAGATTGCAAGGACATGTGTAAGGGTGTTGGCAGGGGTCACGGAAACACTTTTTCTGTCCTATCAGTGGCATAAACTGCGTTGTGAGCAGCACCTGCCTTTGCATGGTTTTATGGTGCAGCGGCCCGATCAGCGAAGGCAAGTGCTTGATGATGAGATGACCAGGTTGTGCAAATTGGCACAGCAACTACTGCAAATGTTTAAAGGATGAGCTGGTGTTTGTTTGTGGTTCTTTTCACGCACCCGCCGCCCGCCCCATGCGCCCCGGCAGCCAAACCCATATGCGCCCACCTGCAGTTGCCACACGGGCTCAGCCTATTGTCAAGTGCAGGGATTTTGCACGTGTTGTTCGCAAGTGCCCCAGAAATGGCACGATATTTGCCGGTACACATCTCAGAGCAGGGGAGCGAATGCGTACATTGATGCGCAAGGAGTGCTATATTTCAATGTTTTCGTGTTCTAGCTCAGCACGGGAGGTTGCCTTCTTTCTCTCCTGGTGTCAAGGTCATGGGCCCCATTGTGCAACTGGCATGCAAGCACCAACAATCTACAAATTGCAAGGGCCGTGCCCTCAATATTGGAACGCAGAGCAGCTCGCACGTGGCAGGTTGTGTGGGCAAACTCTTGCCAGGAGATGTTATGCGCGGCTCCTTCTGGCAGCAGTCCTTGCAGGCTGACAGGTGGCGCCTGCCCCAGCCATCGCTGCCACCAGCTGCTGCTGCCGTTGTAGACCTGCCTCGTCACCCCTGTCTCCTCAACCACCACCGCCGCCTGCGAGGGAATATAGGACGTCGGATTGTAGCATGAGGAAGCCTATATAGGTGGCTGGCCTGCATGTGAAGGCAAGCTGGAGGCCTAGGCCTCAACAATGATCATGGCTTTGCCACTGTCTCTTCCACCACCACCGCTGCCTGGCAAGCATGAAAGGATGTTTCATCCAGCATTGGCCCTGGCTGGCGGGGGGCACTACAAATACTGAGCACCGGCAGCAGACATATACTTGTGTACTTCAGCTCCGTATTTCTAAGCCATGTCACGGAGTATGAGGAGGATACGAAGTACCATCTCAGCGTCCTGCAGCAGGTCCCTGTGGTGCTGCGTGAACATCTCCTTGCAAAAAATTGCCCGGCTGGCCGGGGCGGGCAGGCTGCGCCAGTAGGGCAGGAACGCTGCGTGCCAGGCTGGGTCCCTCCGCTGCCGCGCCAGCAGCCGCGCGGCGTTCTCCTGCGCGCCACATCAGCACGCGCCTGACTTGGCAATCCAGTCCTGCGCGCCACGTTCAAAAGCAAGGGGAATGACTGGTCCCTGATTCCTAAATCGTTACAGTATGTATAACTTTGGCAAACGTGTCCGCTTGTCAAAGCTGCGTGGAGGCTGCAAACCAGCCTAAGAGGCTGTGTTATTTCAACAAATGCATGTCAGCCTCAGAGATTGGGCTATTCCAGCAAACGGGCTCAGCAGCTGCCCAGCAGGTGCATTCCAGGCCCAGAGACGCTGCTGTTGTGTCTCATTAACAGAGGCATGCACTGATCCGGATCCACGTCTGTGGACGTGCAAATGATTGCTGGGATGCCTTGCTCCTACTTGTTTTGGTCATATCAAGCGCTTGATCAGACTGCTGATATGTACAAAAAGACGGACAGGTAGGCCAATGGCATGAAATAACGCTCTGCATCACTTGTGCATTTGATCGAAGCTAAGCTGTGATCAGAGAGATTTGAGTGAAGGCAAAGACCTAGCCAAGCAAGGCATCATGCATGCTAGCAAGCGCAACTTACTGGTGGCTTATCATGCGCTGGCGCCCCAAATTTGACAATGAGCTCCCTTGGGATGTATGCCAAGGTCTCTCCTTCGGCTATGTCTCGCGTTGCAAGGGTGCCTCTCAGCCCTGCCTCATTGACTGGGCCCACAGACAGATGAGCCTGCAAATGTGAACATACCATGTAAGAATGGTAACCTGAATACGAAGATTATAATCTTATTGGTGAGATGGTGAGTGCTATTAAGATTGCCCTTGCATTGCCGTGAACATACCAGCAGTACTCGAGCATCTAAAGACACTATAATTGCCATACGCTCCTTTATAAGGTTGAATATTGTATTTACAAGTACAAGCATTGTGTACAGAATGTTTTGTGGAAGATGACGCGTACATATCCGCCCTTGCTGTCAATCCAATCCAGCACTTCAATCTGTTCTGTAGACGGCAAGCAGGCGAGGACAAACAACAGCAGGAAGTAATGTGTTCTTACAATTATAATACTGCATCGAAGGTTCTTGTCTGTCGACATCAGCATTACTTCGAGTTGATGGCCAACGCATCGCTACATCATAGCAAAATATTTGTTTCAGCAGACTTGTACTAAATGTAAATACGCTTTATATTACTTTCCATGTCATCCTTGCCCGATATACCTTCCTGTATCTTGAAGTGTTGAATGTCGACAATTCTGATCTTCTGGAGTGCCTGTCACAGTGTGTGTGCACTGCGGGCAGCCCAGATTGGGCACATGCATTCTCTGCTGCATGCTTGTCATGATTTCACCCTCGAAGATAGGCTCGACTTTTGTTTGGGCCAATACCTGACTGGTGAGTGAGGTAGTCCACTGCCGAAATAATGGTCGTTGCACATTAAGAAACTTAATTTAAGGTACCGACCTTTCTACACGCCTGACTTGACGTTAAATTTAACAACCCGGCCAGTGGCTATAGCTAGCGAGCGCGCTAGAGTATTACCGTGATCAGCAGACTGTCTCTATGACTATCTCTGACAACAGCCCTGGCTTTACATCAGACCTGCCCTACCCGTTATCCCAGCAAAAACAGTGCTGCTTGAATCACAACACACCCAACCCAAATCTCTAGATTCATGCATACATTGCGCCAATGGCAACATGTGTGCAGATTGTCCAACAGCCACAAACTCGTCACAATCTTTTAATACCTGCCCACCGTCATCCTAGCAGATGTCACTCCACCACACAGCAGATATCTGCATATGCCTAGTCTTGTCAAGTGCATTTTATACTTCCTCCAGAGAGCAGCAAACTGCACTCAGCAAATTTGCTGCCTGCGCGTCCACTGCTCCTGAAGATTTGGGTAACTATGCTGCGCCAAACACTTGTCTCAACAAGGTGTCCAGTGAGAAAACATAGGCTGAGCGCAACCCGAGGCAACCACTCCAGCAAGATGACAGCAGACAGAGGACAGTGTCTTGAGAACGGCAGGATTATGCAATTACGGTCCCTTGCACTGCCGACTACCCACTATAACACCCTGAAGGGAGCCCGTTCCCAATAAACGTCCTCAGATAGCATTCATCACTGCTGCTCTAGACCGGTGCTGACTGAGATGCTCAGCGCAGGATGGTTGTAGGCTTGGAGCCGAGGCCCATCTTCTCTTTCCCTGCACAGCGCAGCAGTCCATGTCAGCATGCTTCAACACCAACTCACGGTTGCACATCTACACCAAGACGAATTTGGCCCAAAGGCACACGCGAAGGCAGCATATCTGCATAGGGTCACAGACACTTCGTGTTTGGGCAGAAGTGCATGTTCTGTGGCCTCCGGCTTTGCATCTGCCAGTATTTTTTGCAATTCTATTTAAAAGCGTGAGGCGCGGGCCGACGTGGAAGGCCACTGTCAAAGCCCCAACAGCTGCTGTGTACTACTCCTGCCAGCCTACTTACTTTCACGCCCCTGTCAAATCATGGAGGGCCTGTCAAACCCTGAGGGGCTGGAAAACTCACTCTGCGCGAGGCGGGAGGCGACGTAGAAGGACATCTCGAGGGCCTGTTCGGCGTTGAGGCGGGGGTCGCAGTGGGTGTGGTAGCGGCTGTTGAGGTCGGTCTCCAGGATGGAGGACCCCCCGCCCAGGCATTCGGTCACGTTATCGCCTGTCATCTCCAGGTGGATGCCACCTGGCACCGTGCCCAACTCCTCGTGCACGTCGAAGAACGCCTCCACCTGTGCACAAGGCACAATACTCACTGCCTGCTCTGGCATCAAGATAAGCAGTTCCTCCTTTCAAGGTGCAAAACTTACATCCTTTGGATCAAGCAAATTTTTCGGCTTGCATCTTATGATGCAATGCGACAGAGAGAGCACAAGGCACAAGAAGCAACAGCTCCTCCCAATACCAATGGTGTGAAAACATGGCGGCAGACAGCCTGTGTGCCATGATAATGCAGCCATCAGGATTGGCACTGCCCCTGCAGGCATCATTGCCCAGAACACATAGCACTTAAGGGCCAAGAAGTCTGACTCGGTGGGCGGATCGCGCACCTCTGCGCGGATGCGTTCGTAGCGTCGGGTCTTGTAGCCGGCAACGCACTCGGTGTTGCCGTGCATGGGGTCGCACACCCACGTCACCACCTGCAATCAGTCACCTTTAGTAAGCATATGACCTCCACGCGGGGTGCCCTGTAAATTCTACTGCTGTAGAAATGGCACACCCAAAACCCGAGGGCCAGGAGGGCAGACATGCAGGGCATCTGCAATCACATCTAGGGAGCTTACACAAGCCCGCAGCCTGGTGCAGGACGCACAGAAGACAAGCCTGGCACTGCAGTCATATGAAAACCAATACCGGTGCTGGGAGATAGGGATTGGGGCAGAAAAATTATCACCTGCCCGCTGTTTCTCACCGCCTCCACCAGCCGCGGCAGATTCGCGCGCACCTGCGCAACACATGCCGACCGCATGCTCAAACCCCTCGATTTGACAGCACTGGCAAGATCTACTTCTTCTCTAGAGTTTTGGTGCTGCTTGAAGGGCATGCGTCAGGGCAGGAAGCATACAGCAATTCAATACAAGCTGATTTGAACAACGCCCTGGAGAAAAAAAGCTGCAGCTGATTGCATATCCCGTATGTACACGCTTACTTGTACAGAAGGTCCATCTGTAGGGCTATTTGTGCATCAGAGTCCTTGGACAAGCTGCGCTCCTGTTCAACATTAGCACATGGCAGCCTGAAGCAACTCAGCCACATGTTCTAACTGCCTCAGGAATGTTCAGAGCCCAGGGTGGTGCACACACCTTGTCAGCGCCCATGCGGATGATGACTGTCAGGCGGCCGGGGGTGTTCTGTGGGTTCAGCGCTGCTATCAGCGACACCAGCTGCCCAGGGTCCATCTTGTCCGACACCTGCGCCGCAGTATTGGGCATCTGATCAGACACAACTACCTTGTGGCATGCAACTCGCTATGAACCTCAGCCTGACAGCGGATACACCGGACTCCCAGCTGCCTCGCTGCCTGGCTGCAAGCATGGCACAGAGAGCGGTAGCACAAGAAGTGCGCGTGACAACGGTAGAATGACGAAGATGGTGACGAAGGTGACATGATGGCACAGACAAACTGCTTCCCCAGCACCTCCCAGCCACCCGGCTTCAGGAAACTCCCTTCAATTGCACAGTTGCACAGGTGGTAGGCTGTGAGAGCGGTGGAACGAGGTGGCATAGCACTGTTTTGCTTCCAGTCAAAGCGTTCCGGTTGCCCAACTGCAGAACTTCTCTACTGCATAAATGCACGGGTCAAATATGGTGCGCACCTTGACACCGATGGGGTTAGCAATTCCGCGCATGAACTCGACGTGTGCGCCGTCCAGCTGCCTCGTGCGCTCTCCACACCACAGCATGTGCCCCGAGCAGTCGTACCTGACGCAGGGATGTAAAACAAATTCAGCTTCATTTGACAGCTTGCACAAGGCGGACATCCAAGCAGATCCCAGCCTCAATAGGGGTTTGAGCGGGTTGGAACTGCAAGACCTGCCGACAAACTGCCAACTATGTGCTGACATCCAAGCATGCCCAAGTCTTGAAAGGGATCCAGGCTCACTGAGGGGACCCCAAAGACCTGCTGGCAAGCTGCCAAGCATGCGCTGGCATGCTCAGAACTCAACAGAGGCTTGATTCCCAGTGTTCTTCAATGGAGGGGCCCAGACGTGCCGCCTAAACGGTGAAATCACAATGAAAAAAATTGAAACTCCAAAAACAAATAGTTGAAAACTCAAAAGAAGTGAAACATTGCCAGAAATTGTATGGAGATCTCTGCCAGGGGTGCTCGAGCGCTGGAAAAGAGAGCAGAATCACCAGAGGCCGGTGGTGGAGTCCTCGCGGGTTAAAGCCTGCTCGTAGTCGAGCAGCAGGCACTCGTGGCTCACATAGTACTCGGTCTCAGTCATGATGGCGGTATGGGAATCGAGCCCACATGCCACCATGAACTGGATCGCCTCATCCACCCTCTTGGCCACGTCCAGATATGCACGCCCCTCGTCGCTCTTGCCCATGAAGTCCAGGTTCCACTCCATCACTCGCTGCAACCCAGCGTAGCCACCTGCCAGCATTAGCAGTATTGGTCAGTGACCGGAAATTCTTATTTTTTTTAGGACAGAGTGTTCCTGAAAACAGTCAAGAATAATCTGCAGAGAACATGCAGCCCAGCGTAGCCACCTGGCGGCGGTAGTAAGATTAGTCAGTGACTTGGCATCATCATCATTATTGTATATTATTACTGCACGTTCTCCAGTCCTAACTACCAGGTACATCAAGCAACACCTGTATTATTGCTTTCCAATCTCCTCGGTTCTTGCATTTTCTCCACCAGTCATAGGCATGACCAATGGCATCCAGATCTTCTCAGACAGGGAGTGCAGTAAATTGCCCGGTGGCCAATCAGCTCCCTGAGTGCGAGTGTGAACTAGCAATAGAGCGCCAGTGCATCATATTTGCAGCAAAGGCACAAAGTCTGCAGTGGCGTCACAGACTTGCCAATAGAAGCATGCTCTGATCTGGTTGTCCCGCACCAAAAAGGTACAATAAACTTGAAGAAGGCACAGCCTGCGCGCAAGTCATGCTGCACAAAGGGCGCAGGCTACGGATGGCCAGATTGTGCTGGTCCCAAATGTCACGCAGCATGGTGTGAGCCATAAGCGCACCGGTGGCAAAGCCTCGGAGCAGGTTGAGCGTGGCGGCTGCCTGGTTGTAGGCCTGCACCAGCCTCATCGGGTCGGGCACGCGCGCATCCAAGGTGAACTCTTGCCCGTTGATGATGTCACCCCTGTTTTGGGCATACAGTCGCAACTGTCAGCTGCAAGGTCATCAGAGGACAGACCTGATCAGGCCAGCCTGTTTGTTTCTGAGATGTGACCTTGGCGCACATAGATCCACTCATGCATGCCTAAAAGTTGGCATTCAGTACCTCTCTTCGCAACTAGCCTTGAGCGTGTGATGTCGGATTGGTAAAGGTCGAACTCTTGCCTGTAGGATGGCAGTTCCCTGCCATCGAGGATCTCTGTGTCCGCTGACCTGGGCTTTGCGAACTGCCCAGCCATGCGGCCCACCTTCACCACTGGCACACCACCTCCAAACATGGCCACAACAGCCATCTGGAGCTGTACCCTGAAAGAATCCCTGATCCGGTTGGCACTGAACTGCGAGAAGCTCTCCGCGCAATCCCCACCTGCACGAGGACAGAATATGTCCGTAAGGGGCAGCGCCTCTCTACAGGAATGGCACATTACGTGACAGGAAGGGATATCCCATTCACCAGAAAGTTGATTGGTTTTGCAACAGGGGCGTGATCGGATGTGGTATTACGACAGAGGACACTCGGACAAAGACTTTAGGTTACCTCCAGGTGTGTCCAGTAGTACAAAGAGAATAGTACAGACAACGGACTACTCAAATTGCCTACCTTGCACGAGGAACGCCTCCCCAGTTGCACACTTTGCTAGCCTGGCTTGAAGGTTCCTGCATTCGCCCGCAAAGACAAGCGGAGGCATCCGTGAAATTGTCTCCACAGCTTCCCTGAGCTTCTTCTCATCCTGGTAGTTTGGCTGCTGTTGAGCTGTGAGCTGCCGCCAGCTCTCGGGAGCCCAGGCAGACAAGTGCTCAGCATCCTTTTCGAAGGGCAGAAGGAGGGGCTCAGCTATCGCCCTCACGGACTGCTGGCGCAGGAAACCGCGTGTCTGCTGCCGCCTGCCGCGACTGCGCCTGCACGCCGACTTGCACACGAGCCGTGTGGCGCCCTGGGGCAGCGCACACCCTGCGAGTGGCGTCTCCGCAACCAACATCCTGAATATTGCTCGCACACGGCCTGATCTCCTATGCAAAGCGCCCTGCCTGAGCCCAGGCGTGACTGGCCAATATCTTATGTCACCGTGACTGATATTTGGTTGTTTGCCACCCTCAAACCCTCGTGCTAACACCCCCCTGCTCTTCAACCCTAGTATGAAGGAGATTTAAAGGCGCGCCTAATCTGGAGGAACATGCTGTGCATGGCGCGCTGCTCGATAAGAGATCTGCGTCTCGGCCAACCAGCGCCCAAAAGGTACCATCTTTGCCCACCTCACAAATCGGGCAACCAAGATCTGGGGGAAGCATCTTCGCGGTCGATCATTTCCCGATAGAGTTTCGTCAAGATGCAGACCATGACTTCCACCTTCCTGGGCTCTGCTCTTGAGGTCAAGGCCGCGCGCACCCAGCGCAAGGTGAGGCCCCGGCAGGGCGTTGAACGGGCCAGAGGGAATTCCATTTGGTGCAAGGAGGCATCAATTACTTTACTACGATCAGATTATGGAGTCTGAGTGGTAGACGCGGAGCTTTCGTCCTGCTTTTGCAACCCCGAACCGACTGGGATACAGTGAACTTCCTGATAAGTCTCCCGTTTTGGGGGGGTTGACAGCTAAAAGGGGGACCCCAAGCTCTTTCCAAGAATGGACAGAATGAGATGGCATGAGAGGGCGTGAGAAGATTTTGACAGCACTGTGTTGATCGGCGCAGGCCAGCCATGTCGTTGAGGCAGCGAAGAAGGCCCCGGTGAAGACCGCGAAGAAGGCGGCTGCCAAGGCCACCAAGGCCGTCAAGAAGACCGCCTCGAAGGCAAAGTCTGCCTCCGGCGCATCCTTCTGGTATGGAGCCGACCGCCCGGGCTACCTCGGTGAGCGCACCATGCCAACCCAGAAAGCACCACCCCTGTGACCAGCACTACGGCTTTCAATATTCACTAGGTTAACTTATGCAGCATTTCTAACACGACCTTGCTACTGGTTAGTCAGACACTCCCCCGAAATGGCTCTGATGCAGAAGACAGATTGTCTGTGTGGTTGGTACCTTGAATTAGTAGGTACCTTCCACAGACTCAACATCTTGCTGTGCGTGGTGCAGGTGCCTTCACCAGGTCCCCCTCATACCTCAACGGAGAGTTCCCCGGTACGCAACTAGGCCCCCTTCTGTCAAATTGTGGCGCCTCTAGACAGCCTGTACTATTTCCGCAAACCCCACTTGTTCCAGAACAGCCTTAAGCTTGTGCAGTCAATGTGTCAAGAGTAGCCTGTGGAGCTCAGACTGCACAGCCAGCAAGGCAGCGCTTGCTATTTGGCGGCACACCTTTTTCGTCTCAGCACATTGATCGACCGTGGCAGCCTTTATTTGCAGCTTGTCTGCCGACCCACCTTGCCTCTTGGAAGGAACTGAATTTCCTGAATTTCTATGTTAATTACTAACGGATGTGACTGTTTTATGACTACAGGTGACTACGGCTGGGACACAGCGGGTCTGTCCGCGGACCCGGAGACCTTCTCCCGCTACCGCGAGATCGAGGTCATCCACGCTCGCTGGGCCATGCTCGGTGCCCTTGGTGCGCGCCCCTTTATGATCTGCGCTGGGGTTTGGGAGTCAAAGCAAGCGCTCCTCGTCTTTACTGAGTTTTATGAATCGAGGTGCTGCCGTTGCTCACTGCAGGAGCAATGAAGGCTGAAGTCCATGCCCCCAAACAAAAGCTGGCATCCGTGTTTTGTTCAGGAACAAGCCCATACTGTCAAACTTTCCAAGGGCTGACAACGTCTGCATACGTCCTTGCTGTTCATAAGATTAGGAAGACTGGCACGGGACGGCCCAGCTGGAAACCTTCCCTGTTGCAGAGCGCACGCTCAGAGCAAGATCAGAGCAGTTTCAGCAGGAGATCGATTGCGCGATTGCGTAACAATGAGTCAGCGGGGTTTACTAAATCTTACATAACGCTGCGCAGGCATTGTGGTTCCGGAGCTGCTGGACCAGACCAACCACGTGGCCTGGTTTGACGCGGGCGCGACCATCTTTGGCCCCAAGGGCATCCAGTACCTGGGAGTGCCAGGCCTCATCAATGCCAAGAACATCATCGCAACCGTCGCCGTGCAGGCAAGCTCTTTGCACTGCAAAGTCCAATGGCTGCTGTGAATTCAAAATCATATCCCCAGACGTGTCTGCCAAGTGGAAGGGCTCTTCTGCTCTGCCTATTTCTTGGAATATTCAATAGAGTCCCACAACATGTCAGCGAAGAGCACTGGCTGCTCTTGATGTACAGAAGAACACAAAATCAGCTGGATGGCGCAAGTATTCAAGGCCAGCAGCATATCCCTGTACATCCTGCGCTTGCATGGGGTATCCTTTCTGTCTTGGGATGCCTTTTTCACTCTGTCTGGAAAAGCCTGCTCTGTTCTAGCTGTGGGGAGCGTCTGTGCTGAGCGTCACCCCGAGCTTGACAAAGTCTTAATGCTCAAGTATTGTCATCAAACCCCATTTTGCCCTGCTGCAGGTCATCCTGATGGGCGCCATCGAGGGCTACCGTGTGAACGGCGGCCCGGCCGGCGAGGGTCTGGACAAGGTGTACCCGGGTGAGTCATTCGACCCCCTCGGCCTCGCCGACGACCCCGACACCTTCGCAGAGCTCAAGGTGCGCCCCCAGCGTTCCCCCTGCTGTTACTAAGTGTTACTGAGATTACTAATTGCATAGCTCATGGTGCGCGCGGCGTTTCCTGCTGCGGTTACTAACGGTAGTAAGATTATTATTTGCATAGCCATGGTCCACGTAAAGGCTGCAGACATGCAGCTACAATGACACGTCCATAATTTTGCCTACATGCCGACTGGCCATTGATAGTGCACTGCAAAGCAACCTGTTGTGTTGCTCTGGCAGTGCAGCAGTGGATAATATTTCTGGCATTCTCTCTTTACTTACAAAGGAAAGGCCACTTCTGAATTCTTTTTTTGCTGCTGCAGGTGAAGGAGATCAAGAACGGGCGTCTTGCCATGTTCTCCAACTTCGGCTTCTTCGTGCAGGCCATCGTTACCGGCAAGGTGCGCGCCAGCACTTTCACTAATTCTGATTACAACTCAGTTGAAATTGTAGAAAAATGACGTCAGAAAGGGAGGAAAATTTGAAAAACAAGAAGAGAATTAGCGTTTCTGACGAGCATCCTGATGCATGCAGGGCCCCATTGCCAACCTCAACGACCACTTGGCCAACCCCACAGTCAACAACGGCTTCGCCGCCGCCACCAAGTTCACCCCCTGAGCGTTTCTCATGCATGACTCATCGCTTGTTTGGCAGAGGCAGTGCGCTAGTCTTCGTTGGCTTGTCTATTGGCGGGCTTCTCTAGGTTAGACGTTGTGCTGTAGCGAATACAGTGGTAGGGACGGGTTCTGCCGGTGTCTTGAGTGAATCGAGTTGAGAAGATGTAACACTGGTGGCGTGTTTAGCCGCCTGCCTTGCCTATTGCGCATGGCTGTGAGATTCGTACTGACCTGTAACCATTCACCCACACAGCAACGCTGCTGCTCTCTGATAGAATTGGCTTTGATGAGGCTGCCATAAAGTTTCTGACCCCCTGAATTCTAACGCAAGGGATTTGGACAGGGTCACTGCGAAATTTCAATGTGAAAGCTTTCACACTTCGGCTTAAAAACGGACATGGCAATTGGTTCAGCAGGTTATTCAACTGTTCAATTTAACGTACAGCCGTCCGTTAACAAGCTCCTGCGTCACCTCAAGAAGCAGGAAAGCGGCCTGTACAATTGCATCAACTCGGTGATAGAAGACGTGATCTTCGTGAAGGAGATTGCAAGCATCTACCCTAGCTTGTCATTGATTGCCAACCTTCGCTGTGGGCTATGGTACGCGCCGGATTGCGCCGGGACTTGCTACTTCAAATCCACTGATGGCCACTATGGCAACTGGGGGTTCAGCATCACCAGACTCAACCTACACGTCGCGCACCTAGCGGCTTGTGAAGGTGGATGCTTGATTGTGGATGCTACGCGGCGGGGAAAGACCTTTCCAGTGAGCGCCCGCACCCCCCTCTAGGCTTAGAACCGATGTCTAGTACTGCAGGGGACTAGCTGGTCCTTCCATCATTTTGAAAGGTCCTGCGTAGGACTAGAAGATATCATTAATGAAGATTGACGAGACAGTTGCTCTCATCATGCAGTCCGTGCCATATGTGTATACCAGAGTGTAACTTGAAGGGGATTGCTCTTTTCCATGGTGCAGGATGCCTTCACAAAGACCATCCCAATATGGGCAGCAGTCATCAACCACGCCATCACCCTCGTACGCAAGCAGCATACTGATACAGGTGCCGCATGTGGTATACCCCCACAACCTGACCTGCATGAAGGCCGGGCAGGTGATGTTGCGCATCCAAGTTCTCTCCACAAAGAGTACGTTATGCTGGGGGCAGGTGCCATAGATGATGGGAGATCATCCCCTGAGGCGCCAGAATGGGACACTGAGCTGCATGTACCGCCCTGGATCTCGGCGAATGAGGCAAATCAGATCAGCATGCGGCTGAACGGCTGGGCACAGGAGCTCTTGGCAGTGAGTGCAATGGCCGGCTGATGGCTCGCCTGCATCCTGCTGTGAGCAGCAAGAAGTCCCTTAGCATATTTATTCGAAAGTATCGGGGAAGATGGGTACTAGGTACCTCTGGTTCGAGCAGCTTTGGACAAACGCGCTGGCATGTTCAGCAGATCAGTGCACTCGCATGAGCAAGCCATTGTCTCCGGATGCCGGAAGCTTCCGAGTAACAGGTAAAGGCAGCTGAACGCCATGTGCGCTGCCAGGTGGACGCTGATGTGGCGGGGTTGACGGTGGCGCTGACTAAGCCGCTGAGGCCGCTGTGGGTGTCGCAGCGCAGCCAGATCTGGCTCAATGAGGTCACCCAGCCGGCGGATCTACCCTTCACACCCCTCATCCTCGTCTCCGCCTCCCTGCCAAATGCTCGGCAGCGGCGTAGTGTCAGTGAGTCACTGATCAAAGCCTGAACTGCTGGCTCAGCAAGACAATTATACATAACCTCCTGTGGTCATAAGGTCATAATGGTCATAAGGCGTGAACGTGACTTGTACCAGAGATCAGCTCGAGCTTGTCAGGCACTAAATGGGGCTTTCTGATGAGCTTTATGAGAGCAATTTGGTTGGGCAAAGAGGGACTGAGTTTCTCTTAAAGGTCTGTCCTCAGGAAAAGCTGCAGCGCAACGTGGCTTGAAAGTGATCATTGCTACTGCTCTGCAAGAACATCTACAGTATGTGCAGCTGGACAGGTCGTCTCAGGGACAGGCAGGCTTTTACTGTGACTAGAGTCTTACCCTGACGAGAACTTGTGCAGCAGAAAGGAGGTTCGCATAAAAACTTACCGTCACACAGATATGCATGTGTCTGGGGCAGGGGCTGGCAGGAGAGAGGGAGGCGGCGGGACGTATGAGTATGTGCCAGGGGCGGGCGACGATGAGGAGAGCTGGGCCAGGGGGCTCACGCCACAGCTGCTGTGGGCGCACAAGGAGGTGTGCCTGCATCCCAGCTACCTTGCAGACATATTTACTCCCGAAAACTTTGACTTGCCAGTCAAAATGGTTGGGTGCTGTCTGTGCCACCCAATGAGCACCAAGGAAACTGACTGCCCAGGGCAAAGGGCTGCTCTTCCATGCACCTCTCGTCCTGCGCAAAATTCCCACTGCTGATCATTTTCCTTGGCTCAGCTGCTTTGGCAGCATTTCTGCAGGCTTGTCAAGGACACATGGCAGCTATTTCTCTCTTGCGTTGAAGAAGAGCGGTGATACCACACAAAGCAAGGCCTTATCGATCGCTGTGGCATGTGCTGGTGTGCTGACATGGACAAGTCACTCATCCAGGAGCTCGTCAGCGCGGGGCCGGACGGCGTGCACGAGGTGGTCAGGCGAATCCTGCGCGACGGCGCGGCAGCTTCCGCGCAGGAGGAAGCTGGGGCCCTGCAGGTGCCCGGCAGCTTCCCGGCACATGCCCATGCGCGGCCGGCAGACAACGGCCTGCACAATCTGGCGCCTGTGGGCGCCAGGAGCTGCCAGTCTTCATCCATCCGTTGCACAGGTATATCTGCAGTCTTATCTTTGACTCACATTACTTGCATGCATCACTAGGGCTACTCCCTGATTTTGCACGCTGAAGAGACCGTCAATGGTTCTTTTGCCATACGTCACAGGCTTGTTTAAGCATGCATGCTGTTCGGCGCGCTCCTGTTGCCTCTTTCGACAGTGACCTGCAGACACAGAGCAAGGACTCGATCGGTGTGAAGCTGAATACGCGGTGGGGCATATTGCTCCCGCTGGTGATCATCATGGCAATGAGTGGAGCGGCTGATGTCACAAAGACCCTTCTGGGGAAACTTTGTAAGGAAAGCGGAGAAGCTTCCCCAGAAGGGTCTTTCTGACATCAGCCGCTCCACTCATTGCCATGATGATCACCAACGCGAGTAGTATGCCCCACCGCGTATTCAGCTTCACACCGATGAGGTCCTTGCTCTGTGCCTGCAGGTCACTGTCGACTTTCTCCATTTTTGCTACCGTCGACCTTCTCCAATTTTGTTTTCAGCGCTAAGATGTCCCCAAACGCATCTTCACACCCACCCCAGCAACAGAAAACAAAACAAGAAGTCAATGATTGAAGCCATTGTGAGTTAATCCAGGACTGCATCAGGTTTTTGCCAAGGAAACCCACACTTGGATTTGACACACAACAGGGTCAATGTCCTACTGATTGACGCTGTGCAGGCAACGGGCTGTACTGGATTGGGGAGACGGGGATTGCTCTTGGAGCGTTGGCAGCTGGCAAGGCGCCGGAGGTCTGGAGCCACGTTGACGCGGTCCTCGCTCTGGGCACAAAAGAGCACCCCAGGTACAGAGTCAATACTGAAAATCCTTTTGACACGTCTTGACGTTCCAGGGACTCATTGCATCCCCTCCACAAGTCGACATGCAATTGACGGAGAACCAGCCATGGCTCTGAAACTGATGAAACCAAGTTGCTGCTTTCTGCTTTTAAGCTTTTCCAGGTTCCCACAGAAGCTGCCCTTGAAGTACCCAGAATGAAACACACCCTTGGGCTGAGATTCTGCTCTTTTCTGAGGCAGAATCACACCTGACTGATCCCTCTCTGTGTCCCAACGGCAGCATGGCGGAGGAACTCAGAACCGGCTTCGAGCTGCGGCGGCTGCGCGTCGGCGCGACGGCCGCGCCGGCCCGGCCCGGTGACATAATCGATGCTTACGAGATTGTGAGAGGCCCCACGGCAGCAGCAGTGACCCGCTACCTCCATCTGCCCTCCCAGGACTCCAAGCACAGCCGCAGGCAGGGGGTCTTTCATAATGACAAAATGCAGGATTTCTTTTAGTGGGTTCTGCGGATATTCACCTGCCGGCATCTCTGTACTTTGTGTTGCCCTACCTGTGCAGTGGACTCACTTGCCTACCCTCCACAAGCTGGTAGCCATCTGAGCATAGACCTGCAGTGACTGATGCAAGCAAGTCGGCTAATTGCCAAATATTCTAGTGATGATAATCCTCCAGTGAAGCCCGTCAAAAACAATTTTCTCAAGCGACCTTGGCTTCCAGCTTAGGTTCTCAACAGAAACACTGTCCGCAGGGACCTCCAAGCGCACCTGCCGGCAGCTCTGCAATTCCTGTCGCACCACTTGTGCTCTGGGCGGCGGGTGCTGGTGCACGATACAGACGGTGAGCACCTGTGACATTCGCTTGCATGTGTACGAGTGGAGGGGAGATCGGTATGTCAGTTACGTGGGGGCTTGAGAGTGGGCTCTGTGAGCATCAGCAGTGCCGTGTCGAGACACAATTGTGCACTCCTCTTTACTTTCAGGTTTCTTATACCATTCGAGTAAATGATGCAGCCGAGGCTGTGTTATTACTGGAGGAGATGCACACCGCCATGTGAACCATGCATGCCCATGTATTGCCCTATATCCTGTATCATGCACCCCACAACATGCTTGGTCCCGAAATCGCCCTGCTTTCCACCCACAAGACAGTCATCCATGACAGATATTCCTAGGAGCATGTGGCCTGATCAAGCTGTATGCACATGCAGGGCTGGACCTGTGCGTGTGCGTGGCAGTGGCATTGCTCATCGCATGCTTTGGCACCAGATCACCTAACCTCTTACATCAATACCAGCCGCCACCCAGCGACCCTGTGATCCAGGTGCACAAGCTCAAACATCCTCTCTTCTTTTGCTGATGTAAGGGGTATCGGAAATTATTATTATTATTATTACACGCTTTTCCTGCCGAAGGCAAGGTGCGTCTGCAG
>JADEYI010000918.1_pt1 | contig 28823 bp, 23 predicted proteins | sample 8542331 | NCBI WGS metagenome assembly JADEYI01 (sample SAMN16510988, study PRJNA670497) | mine drainage metagenome | isolation source: biofilm near Copperflume 1 | place: Germany: Marsberg coppermine Kilianstollen | collected 2018-02 | reverse complement strand
GGCCAGGACCGTTTTCAACTCCAATTTCACGCATTACCTCCACACTAGAACGACGTACTGACCGATATGCGGAGCGTTTTGCGCGGCTCCCACAGAAAATATTGTGAGCCGTAGTTTGCCCTTACCTGGTTATAGGTGAAATCGCCGGCACCGCCCGCAGGGAACATATTACGCTTCACAATAAATTGCGAACCCTGGATCTGATGCAGACGTGCGGGGTTGAATGCGAAATAGATGCGGACCGGTGCATTGATGATTGGCAGCATCGCAGTAATCTGCGGTCCCACTGAGACACGCGGAATGATGTTCGTTCCCGGAATCGCACCGAGCCGGTCCGGAACGCCACCGGGCCACTTCTCGCCGCCCTGGCATGTGCCGTTGATAAGTTCCGGACAGCCATACAGGCCGCCGTTCAGCACAGAGTTCGCCTGCGGGTTTAACCGCAGTTGATTGTGGTTCAGGGCCATGTCCAGCCCGACGTCGGTAAAGAAGGAAAAGTCGACCGGGCCAGCGATCGGAATGCGGTATTCCAGGTTGTTGGTGATCTGCGTGTCACCGCCGATCGGGGCAATCGAGTAAATCGGCAATGGCACCTGCACGGGACCGAGTGTCGGGTTGGTCGGATCTCGCGGCACCAGCGTACCGTCGGCGTTTGTCAGGTTGTACAGCACACGCGTCGGGATAAACGAATACGGGGTGATGGAACGAACATCAAACCCGCGGATATCATTTTCGCCGCCGGCGTTGAAGCGATCAAACGGAGATGCCTCCAGCCCGGCAATTCCCTGAATGTAGGCCGCTTGAATCCGGTACGCAAAAATATTGCGGCCCTCCGGATTGAAATGAAATTTCTGGATCGGCTTGAAAAATTTGAATTCCACCAGCGGCGTGATCGAGCTGACATTGCCGCCTAGACCTGATCCCTGTACGACGATATTCAGGCTCTTTCCAGTCCGCGGACGGTAGGGGTTTCCTACCGTGCTGTAACTGTAGCTCAACGACAACTGGCTGGTGATAATCCCGTTCAGCGCGCTTTGACCCGTGGTGCCGTGGCGGAAGTTCAGGAACTGGAACAGGTTTGTCGTCGCCGAGCTGAATGCCTGTATGTTAGAGCGACTCAGCGTATACGTGGCGCCGATACGCTTGAATGACCGTGGAATCGGATAGTTGATGGAAACGTTGAATCCACTGCGTCCCTGGTTATAGTTCTGCACCAGCGATTGCTGTGCCGTCGTAAAGTTCTGGTCACCGGAACCGCTGAGCGGATTCTTGAACGCGTTGTACTGCGACTTCTGTGTAAAGACCTGGAAGCCGAGACTAAGCGGGCGGTTTCTTACGTAAGGAACGGTAAAGCCAAAGGTGAAATTGCGTTGCAGATCGCCCAGCGCTGTCTGCAATGTCAGGCTTTCGCCGAGGCCGAGGAAGTTGTTCGTCTGGTAGTTGGCGCCAATGAATGCTCCGGAAAGTCCGCTGAAGCCGCCATTCAGTCCAATCGAGTTTTTGCCCTTCTCTTTCACATTCAGCAGCAGCTTAACGGTGCCGTCATCCGCATTTTGCTGCGTTTCGGAGTCCTGATCGACTTTGAGCGGATTAAAGAAACCCAACTGGTTCAGGCGCAGGATGCTGGTCTCCCACAGCTGGCTGTTGTAGACCTGGCCTTCCTGGAGCAGCAGTTCGCGGCGGATGACAGTGTCGCGCGTCGTGGTATTGCCGCGAAATTCAATTCTTGATACGTAATAGGGTTTGCCTTCGTCGATGTCGATGTTCAGGTAGACCAGCCTCTTCGCTTCGTCGACCCGCGGCGTGGGCACTGCGGTGAAATTGATATAACCCAGCGAGCCATATGCCTTCCGCATGTTTTCCAGGCCCTTGCCGATCAGCGCGGCGTCGAAGACCTGACCATCTTTCAGCTTAAAGAGCGCCCGCAGAGCCTTGACGTTGGTCACGCGCTTATTGCCTGTGAACGTGATGCCCCCCAGCCTGTACTCTTGACCTTCCTCCACCGGCATGGTGATGTCGATCACCTTGCCTTTGCGGGAATGCAGAAGAGGAATGGAAAGGCCGCCCTGGTTGCGGATGTTTGTCCTGGGCTCGCCAACGCTGGCGCGGAAGTAGCCGCGATTGCGGTATGCCTGACGCACGCGCTCAGAGTCCTCCTCCAGCTTGCTTTCGTCATATGTGCGGGCAAAAAGATTCTCGAACAAGATCGAATGCGGAATGCCGATCGGACGCAGGTTCCTCATCGAATAGCGGAGCACCCGGCTGGAAACTTTCTTGTTCCCCTCAAAGCGGATACGGCCCACCTTCACCGTGGGACCCTCTTTAATATTGAAATTGACGGAAACCGACGCCGGCGGAATTGTCTTGATAACAGTATGGATCGTCGCAAACTGGTGACCGTGCTCGGACAGCAATTCCTTGATCACGGTTTCCGCACGCTTGATCTTGGTCGGGTCGTACTGGCTTTCAACCGAGAGACCTACCTTGTCCTTCTTAAACCTGTCGAGCACATCAGATTGCGAAACTGAACTCAACCCCTTGTAATTGATCTCCCGGATGGTTGGGCGCTCGCGGACGATAACGGTAAGAATGACACCTTTGGCGGTGCTTTCGCGGTCGATCTGCACGTTCTCAAAATATCCGGTGTTCCAGAGGGAATTGAAATCGCGCTCCACCGTCTGCGGGTCGTAGGCGTCACCGACGTGCGAGAACATGCGGGCGAGAATGGTTTCCTTGGGAATGCGGCGGTTGCCGATGACGCGAATTTCACTGATAACGCTGGTCTGCGGCGTACTGGCTGCGCTTGCGGATGGAATCGGCTCCAGCGTCGTCTGCGCGCCGGCGCCCAGGCTGATCGCCACAAACACCATCAACGCGCAAAAAATCTGAACAGTCCGTCTTGCCCACAGGCGCGCGGTCGTGGTCGGTTGGTTTGGGACATGGAAGCCCCCTACAATCGCGGGAAAAATATGCACACCCTCACTGCCAAAAATCGATTCCAAAGGAAAAGTCGATTATACGGGACGGACACTCTGTCTCCTAGCGCCCGCGCTTTCCCTGTGGCTCATTTTTCGTTATGGGAACGCTTCAGCGAAACACGCTCCAGATTTTTAACATCTTTCAGCCGGTTAGCTTTCCAGCCGTGCCTCGATAACAAATCCCTCCGCCGCGCTGTCCCAACGTATATCCAGCACATTCGGCTTGCAGCACACCTGACAATCTTCCACGTATTGCTGGCGGCCTCCACCGGATTCATCCACCAGTGTCTCGTTCCACTGCCCACATCCCGCGCACTGGAATCCGGTTGCGTCCGGCATAGAGCATTTCTCCTGTTCCTGTGGTGAGATTTTCTATGTGTGCCCATTCTTTGGGAACGGCCATGCCGAGTTCATATTTCCACTGCGCAACATCAAGAGAATTGCTCTAATCTGACCGCATGTCAGTTTCCTGTCGTGGGTCACCGTTGGCGACGCGGCGCACCTCCACCAGTGTCGAATAAAACGTAGGACCGCCACCCAGATCGGTGAGTATTTCACTCGTCAGCGTGTTGACGCCCTGTCCATCCCTTGAAAGCTTGTTCCATCCTAAACGGCAGGTGGCTACACCTGCGGGCACGGTTTCATTCTCATTGCGGGCCACTTTTGCCCGCAGCATAATTTTGCCCCGATCATTGAATACCTCTACAGCATCCCCATTCAAGATCCCCCGCGCCGCCGCATCGCATGAGTGCATTTCAAGCAGGCCGGCAATCGCCGACTCCAGCTTGCGATGGCCGGGCAGGCCGGCAAATGTGGAATTCATGTGGCTGTCGGCCTTGCGTGCCAGCAGCTCCAAAGGATATTTGCCGGCCAGCCGGGCGCCGCGCGATTCTGTGGCCGGAACGTATGCAGGCAAAGGATCGAGACCTTGCGCGGCGAGTGTCTCTGAGTAGAATTCAGCTTTGCCCGAAGGCGTACGAAACCATTCCGGAGAACTAAATGGCAGAAATTTTCCGCCGTTTTCTTCCTGAGGGAATTTCAATCGGATAGAGTGCTCCTTCTCCAAACGCTCTCGGGTGATGCCCTGCATCCACTCGGCATCCGTGGCCAGCGCCTGATCGATCAGGTCATCTTCCGAATCTTGAAAGCATGGCTCGGTAAAACCCATGCGTTCCGCCAGTTGACGAAACAGGGTCACATTCGAACGCGCTTCGCCCTGGGGAGCAATCGCCTGCTGGGAAAGCTGAACATAATAATGGCCGTATGTGCCCTGAAAGTCCTTGTGCTCGGCAAATGTCGTCGCCGGCAGAACAATATCGGCATAATCCGTGGTGTCCGTCCAGGACTGCTCGTGCACCACCATAAACAGATCCGCACGGCGCATACCACGCAGCACCGTGTTCTGGTTGGGTGCAATGGCAGCCGGGTTCGAGTTGTAAACGAACATGGCATAGACGGGCGGCGGCCCTCCCGCGTGTTTGCCGAGTTCGGTCAACGCATGGCCAAGGCTGCTCATATTCACCACCCGGCCTGGGCGTCCGATGGGACTTGCGGCGGCGAGATCGGGCCGCTCCAGCGCCCGCTTATTGAACTGGAAGGCCCCACTGGTCGAGAGCTGCAAACCGCCGCCAAGATGCTTCCATGCGCCGGTCAGACAGGGCAGCATGGCGATGGCGCGCGCCGCTGTGCCGCCGTTCTGCGACCGCTGGACGCCATAGTTCATGCGGATTACTGACGGTGTGGCGGCGGCATATTCCCGCGCCAGACACACGATGTCCTTCTCGGGCAAACCGGTCACGTCAGAAACAAATTGCGGGGTATATTCAGCCACGCGCTTGCGCAGAGCGTCGAAACCGTGTGTGAAACGTGCGACATAATCGATGTCGTAGAGATTTTCCGCGATTAAAATGTGCATCATTCCCAGCGCCAGCGCTGTGTCCGTACCTGGACGGATGGGAAGATGCCGGTCTGCCGCGCGGGCCGTGCGTGTCAGATAGGGGTCGATCACGATCAGGCGAGCGCCATTGCGCCGGGCCTCTTCAATAAACGGCCAAAGGTGCACGTTGTTGCCGTGAATGTTCGCCCCCCAGGCGATGATCGTCCGGGCGTGGCGAAAATGCTCCGTGTCTGTGCCCAGCTTGACGCCATAGACCAGCATGAGAGCCTCGCCGCCCGCCGACGAGCAAATGGTGCGATCGAGCTGCGACGCGCCTGCACGGAAGAAGAACCTCCTATCCATCGACCCGAAGCCGAGGACGGCCATATTACCAGCGTAGGAATAGGGCAGGATCGACTCCGGCCCATGTGTTGCCGAGATGTTCTTAAGACGGAGCGCGATGGCGTCCAGAGCCTCATCCCAGGAGATTCGCTCAAAGACTTCCGCGTATCTGCCCTGCGGAATCGGGCCTTTCGGAATGCCTGGCCGACGGCGCATCGGATAGAGCAACCTGTCCGGCGAGTAGACCAGATCGAGATACTTAGTCACCTTGCCGCAAAGGAAGCCGCGCGTTACCGGGTGGTCCGGATTCCCGCGAATCTTGGTAGCACGGCCTTCGCCATCGACCGATATATGCAGGCTGCACGTGTCCGGACAGTCCAGCGAACAGGTCGCGTGTACGATTTTCAAGGGATTCATACGGGCATTCCAGGATTCTGAGCAAAAAAAAGCGCCAAATAATCTGCCTACAAAACCTGGCGATCGATCTGCAGACGCCGCAGGCGCGCCAGGTTCACCTGGCTTTACTAATTCACACCGCAGACGCGCCGACCGACGCCAGCCAAAATCCTCGGTCAGATCTGCATCACTTCCTTTTCCTTCGCCTTGCACAGCTCTTCCATACGCTTAATCTCATCGTCGGTCAGCTTCTGCATTTCCTCGAGCGCCCGCTTCTCGTCATCCTCTGAGATTTTCTTGTCCCTGGCCGCCTTCTTGACCAGCTCGTTGCCGTCCCGCCGGACATTACGTATGCCCGTTCGGTGGTCTTCCAGCACCTTGCTGAGGTGCTTCACCACTTCCTTGCGGCGCTCCTCGGTCATGGGCGGCACCGGAATGCGCACAACTTTCCCGTCGTTTTGCGGGTTGAAACCCTGGGAGGAGGCTCGAAGTCCTTTTTCGATTTCCACGATCAGAGTAGGGTCGTAAGGCTGGACCACCAGCATTTGTGGCTCGGGAGCGCTAACCTGCCCAACCTGGTTCAGCGGCACTTCCGTTCCGTAAGCGGAGACCTTCACCTGGTCCAGCATATGCACGGAAGCCCTTCCCGTCCGGATTGAGGAAAGGTTGACACGAAAATCCTCAACCGCCTTGTCCATGCGGGTTTTCAGTTGTTGGTAGGTCTCTTTGAGCGCCGGGATGCCGGCCATTGTCGATGGAGCCATAGTTCTGATTTCTCCCTCTCGCAAAACGATATTGTAACCAACCGGGGATGAGTCTGTTCGTGTCTCAGTCCCAATCCGCCGTTGGACGCATCTTAAAACGGTAGACGGAACAAGATAAGATAGCTCTAACGCATATCTGCTGTTCCTATGGCGGGGCAAGATTTCCTCATGTGTGGCCGTTCCCCGAGGAACGGCCGAGCCGAGCTCAAATTTTCACTCCATACCATCAGGAGAAATGCGCTAACACTTGATCCATTGAATCCCTATGCACACCTGTCCAGTCTGTACAAATCCGCTGAGTATTTCCCGGTCCTTCTTCCAGGCGGGCTTGCGTGGTTTTTTTCGCTGCCCAGTCTGCCGCGGTCACTTGCAAATCCATGGCCGTATCCTGCCGACCGCCGCTGCTCTGCTGGTCGCGCTCGGCTTCATGGTGCTCGATATGAGCGGCATGACCGATGTCAACTCCAGGACTTTATGGTGGGACGCGTTTCAGGTGGGGTCGGTGCTTTTTGTTTTGTTTTTGATGCTGGGATGGCTGCTGCGCATCGATCGGCGTCAACCCTCCCGTCGCTTTGTCTTTTGACTGCGCCGGGCCAGCGTCGAGCAGATTCAGTCTTCGGCAAATCCGCTCGCAATCTGTGCCCTAGACTGGTTCTCCCGATCCTATAGCTTGTTTCCTTGATATACACCTTCTTGAGAGCCGGTCTAGCTGAAAATGTCCTTCACCTTGCCCAAAAAGCTGCGTGACGACGGAATATTTTCGACCGTCAAGGTTTCCGAAAGCTGACGCATTAATTCCTTTTGCGTTTTGGTCAGCTTCTTAGGGGTCTGCGCGACCACTTGAATGATGAGATCTCCGCGGCCATGATCATTCAGATACGGCACGCCCTTGTTGCGCAAGCGGAACTCCGTTCCACTCTGCGTGCCTTCCGGAACCTTCAGCCTGGTCTCGCCTTCGAGCGTAGGGATCATCAGTTCCGTGCCCAGGGTGGCCTGCGGAAAAGAGATCGGCAGCACGTAGTGCAGATCGTTTCCTTCACGCTCAAAAAATGAATGCGCCTCAACGGAAACGACGACGTACAAATCACCGGATGGTCCGCCGAAGCGCCCGGCATCGCCCTCTCCTTGATAGCGGATACGCATGCTGTCTTCAATCCCGGCAGGCACAGTCACGGTAATGTTGTGCTCGGCGGCCTGACGGCCTTCGCCCCGGCATTGGCGGCAGGGATTTTTGACCAGGCTGCCGGTGCCTCCGCAAACGGGACAGGTGCGGGCAACAGAGAAAAATCCCTGTTGAAAGCGTACCTGGCCGCGTCCGGCGCACTGCTGGCAGGCGGTGGGGCCATGCCCGGGTTCCGCGCCGCTGCCTTGACAGACGGCGCAGTTTTCCATGCGGCGGATTTTAATTTCAGTCTGCTTGCCGAACACGGCCTCTTCGAATGTCAGTGACAGTTCATATTGCAGGTCGCGGCCACGCTGGGCACGGGAGGCGCGGCGGGTGCCGCCCATGTTGAACACTTCTCCGAAAATATCCCCGAAGATGTCCCCCAGATCCGGCATCCCGGCAAAGCCGCTGGCATCCACGCCGTTGCTGATGCCGGCATGACCGTAGCGGTCGTAGGCGGCGCGCTTGTCGGGATCGGAGAGCACCTGATACGCCTCGCTGGCCTGTTTGAATTTTTCTTCGGCAGCGGGGTCGTCCGGGTTCCGGTCGGGATGGTACTGCATGGCGAGCTTGCGGTACGCACTCTTTAACTCCTGGTCGGAGACAGTGCGCTCCACACTGAGAACTTCGTAATAGTCGGCTTTGATCACTCTGGCAGTTGGACTCATGCGGTTATCTGTTTGGGGTTGCTGGCGACGCGCACCATTGCAGGCCGAATCAACCGGTCGCGCAACTGGTAGCCACGGCGCACTTCCTCAATTATTTGATGATCGGGCACGTCGTCACGCTCCACCATCTCAATCGCCTCATGCAGACGGGGATCGAATAGCGTGTCCACCGTTGGTACCGGCTGCACGCCGAGGGTCCGGACAATCTCCTCCATCTGGCGGACGATCAGGTCGATTCCCGAACGTAGCTGCTCGGCGGAGCCTTGCGAACGCAACGCGAGCTGAAAATTGTCGAGCACTGGCAGAAATTGCTCCACGGTATTGGTCAGCGCATAATCGCGGTATTCGGCTCGTTCGCGGGATTCACGCTTGCGGTAGTTGTCGAACTCGGCCTGCAACCTGGCCAACCGGTCAAACAACTGGTCGCGCTCCCCCTGGAGGCGCTCGACCTCTGCATGCAGCGCAGATTCACCGCCTGCCCCGGATGAGGCAGGGGTGGCGTCTTCGCGGAATTCTTCCCCGGGATCCCCGGAATTCCCACTGTTCGTCGCCTTTCTGTGTTCGTCTCGTCGCATGATTTCTTCTTCACTTATATCTGTTGAGTTCTTCATTTACTTATTTCCTTCAGGAACGCTTCCGACTTTTCCGTCTTAATCTTCATTTGAGAGATGCACGGGAATAGCGGTTCGATTGACTTGTACCGGACACATGAATGCGAGCAGATGGAAAAATGCCATCATCCCTCGATTCTTCTATTGTACCGAGGGACCCACAGCCACGGGCGCTGCGGCCAATTTTCAGGTGGAAATGAGTTTACGATTGCGCGGCCCAACGGCCAAACAGATCGGCGATGTAAGTCACAGTCCCGATGGTGCTGGCATACTGCATCCGCGTGGGACCGATGACGGCGACCGTTCCCAGATGCTCCTGCCCGCGCCGCGCCGGGGCCGCCACCAGCACCAGGTCGCGCATCTCCGGCATGGTTTCTTCCAGCCCGACGATGACCCGCACGGAGGTGTTGCGGCTGTCTACATAAGCATTCAGCAGATCGACGATGCGCTGCTTTTCTTCGAGGGCCATCAGGATCCGCCGCAGATGCTCGCGATCTACTTCCGTCACGATCAGATTGGCGACGCCTTCGACGAAGATCGATTTGCCTTTGGTGAGACGAGCCGTCACACTGTCTCCAGCCCGCTCTGTCGCGCGGTCTTCGGAGCGGTCGGGCGCACGTTCCATCGAGCACTTCGCCCACAGTTCTTCAAGCGAACCTAACATGCGGTCGTATTCGCTGCGTTCAATCTCCATGCGCCTGGCCAGTTCCCGCCGTATCCGGTCGAGCGCCCAGCCGTGAAAATTATGGTTCAGATAGTTCCCCGCTGTTTCCAGATCACTGCCAGTTAGGTCCCGGTCGAGCGTCAACAACCGGTCCCGCACAACGCCTGTGGTGGTGACCAGCACAGCCAGCACCCGCGCCTGTCCGATGCGCACGAAATGCACATGTTCCAGAACCTCACCGCCTCCAGCGGCCGTCAGCGCCACGCCCACTCCGCCGGAAAGCAGCGCGAGAATATGCGAAGTGCGCGCGAAAAAATCGGCCGAATTGGTCACGCCGGCAAAGGATTCCTGGATCTGTTCCTGGGTAGGCTGCGGCAGCCCCTGATGCGGAGAGCCGGTGCGGCGCAGCAGTTCCTCGACGTAATAGCGAAAGGCGCGCGCGGTAGGCACGCGCCCAGCGGAGGTGTGCGGCTGCTCAAGGTAACCCGCTTCGGACAGATCGGCCATCACATTGCGCACAGTGGCGGCACTCATGCCCTCGCGGTTCTGCTGGCGGGCAATGGATTGCGACGCTACCGGATCGCCGCTGGCAATGTAATTTTCAATGACCGCCGTCAAAATCAGTGCTTCACGCGCACCGACCTCCTGCTGCCGCGACGCGGAAGAGAGGGACGTGGGTGCCGGGCCGTTGATCTCCATGTGCCTCCGTGGATTGAATGCCGTTCACCGCAGTTGCGATCTATGGTCGGATACTAGGAATAGACTGGTTCAATGTCAAGCTAGACCTGCGCTTCCCGAATGCCCGCACACCCTGGATTGCAAGCAGCTGGCGATACCCGCGAGATATTGAAAACGATCAAGGGCCGCTATTACGCGGCCCTTGATCTGCATTGATCCACATCCTACGATGCCATGAAGCTGGTGAAGGAGCGCTACATCCCGAAGCGTTCGTGCCACGGCGTCGCCGCCTTCAGGGCGCGGTTTACGTTCTCGATGTTGTTGACGCCTTCGGTCTTCAGCCATTCCTCGAACGCTTTGGCACCCTGCTTGGCGTACACCGGAATGCCGTCCTTCCAGGTGGCGCGGCCGCAGAGCACACCGTTGAACTTTGCACCCGACTCGGCGGCCAGTTCCAGGGTCTCGATGAAGACCGGGTTCGATACGCCCGCCGAAAGATAGATGAAGGGCTTGGTCGAGGCCTCTGCGGCGCTGCGAAACAGCGCCAGGGCCTCCTCGCGGGAGTATGCCGCATTGCCTTTGAATGCCTTGGTGCCGGCAACAAACTCCATCTGGATAGGCACTTCCATCTTGAGCACATCCACCCCGTACCTGTCGTGGCTGAAGTCCGCCGTTGCCTGGGAGACAATCTGCGGCTTCAGTCTGGCGTATTCGACTGTCTTTTCATCGCCGCCCCTGGCGTCATAGCCGACGATTTCAAGGAAGAATGCAATGTCGTGGGCACGGCATTCGTCGCCGATGCGCTCAATAAAGGCATATTTGACGTCGTTAATCTGCTTGTCTTCAAACGGGGTGTAGTAGAGCAGCACCTTGATCGCGTCCGCGCCTTCATGTTTCAGGCGGCGCACCGACCAGTGGTCGAGCAGGTCTGGCAGGCGGCCCGGCTCGGCGGCATCGTAGCCGGTCTTCTCATAGGCGAGCAGCAGTCCTTTGCCATTGCGGTGCTGGCTGGCGGGCAGGCCGAATTCCGGATCGAGCAGAATGGCGGAAGCGTGGCGGGTCAGGACTTCGGTGACCAGAGTCTTGAACTCGATCAGCGCGTTGTCGTCCACAGCAGAGCCTTTTTCCTTGGCCAGCGACTTTTTCAAGGAACCGCGCTGGTCCATGGCAGCGGCCGCAATTACGCCCCGCTCATCGGAGAGGGCTTTCATACCGGCCAGCTTGCCGGGGGTAAGCTTCATCGTCGTACACTCCTCAAAAAATTATTTTTTGGATTGTGGCTGCGCTCCGGGCCGTTGTAACGAACCGGGACATGGCTCTTCAAGACAACTGCGCGTTCAACTTTCCAGCTTCATTCTAATACCGACGGGACGCCCCCAGGAAAGACTGAAGAATAAGAAGCTAGGCCAGCGCGGCCTGCTGAGCCGCAATCAACTCTGTGATTCCCCCAGCCGCCAGATCGAGCAGCGCGGTGTGCTGCCGGCGGGAAAATGTGCCGTGTTCCGCCGTGGCCTGCACTTCGATCAGGTCACCACCCTCCGTCATCACGACATTCATATCGACATCGGCGCGGGAATCCTCCTCATATGCCAGGTCTAGCAGGAAGGCGCCATCGACGATGCCGACGCTCGTGGCGGCGATGAGATGACGCATCGGAGAGCTGGAAAGGACCTTGGATGCGAGGAGCCGCTTGACGGCGAGGCCGAGGGCAACGGCCGCCCCGGTTATGGCCGCCGTGCGCGTGCCGCCGTCGGCCTGCAGGACATCGCAGTCCAGAATAATGGTGCGCTCGCCCAGTGCTTTAAGGTCCACCGCCGCCCGCAGAGACCGGCCAATGAGTCTCTGGATCTCATGCGTGCGCCCGCCAACCTTGCCGCGTTCGCTTTCCCGCGCGGTGCGGGTCAGAGTAGCGCGCGGCAGCATTCCGTATTCGGCGGTCACCCATCCATGACCCCGATTGCGCAGCCAGCCCGGGACGCCGTTTTCGACGGTCGCGTTGCAGAGCACTCGGGTATGGCCGAGTTCGATCAACACCGAACCTTCGGCGGTGGGAACAAAGTCCACGGTAAAACGCAGCGATCGAAGCTGGTCTGGAGCACGATCGCCCGGGCGGAAGCAAGTCGAATCAGAGGGTGCCATTCGGCAATTGTAACGATTCGATGGGGAATAGACCTGGTTTCGGATCGGGATGTCAACCTGAAACCATTTCGGGAATTCAGTTTCGAATTGGATTTTCGTTCTGGAATGGGACGCATCCCTTTTTCTTGCCATAGTTAGACAGCAAAAAGGTCGTCAGCGTGGTTCCATTTTGGAACACATTCATTCCTTTAGTAACGTCCTCTGCGTCGGTGTCTCCATATTTCCCCTTTTAAATCTTTAACTTGGAGGAAGACCCGCTTTGGCACGCCACGTGTATGAGAGTAAGTGACAAAACGGGAAATGGGACCGAATCGGTTCAGGAATCTGTTCCAGAATTAGTACCTGCATTTGTTCCAAGACGGACGCGGCATTCATTGACGCTGGATTCGGTGGCTGCATTCCGGGCATGAGATTCGAAGCCATTTCCAAGGGGACAGTTCTTTTATCACAGGAGTACCTGAATGACACTGACCGCAACCGAGAACCGCAACTTCGCAGACCGGAACCTCAGCGTTCGGCGCTCCGCATACTCCCCGAGAATTGCAGCCTCAGATGTGCGGGCAACCGAGACGACAGAAGGGAAGTCCGTTCCAGAGCAAGACCGCACCACCGAGACGCTGAAGGCAGACTATCTGGCGCACGACACCCGCAACTGGCTGACCGTCCTCCAGGTGTACTGCGACCTGCTACGGACCTCCGGCGCGGTGGCCCACGGATATGAGAAATGGATTAACGAGCTGTCGAGTGCGGTCGAACGCGGTCATGGATTGGTGGCTTCCCTGCTCGCCTCCGTCCACATTCCCGGCCCTGTTTCCGGTCCCTGTGCAAATTCCTATGCGAATCTCGGGGCGGCTCATGGAACTAAGCCATCCGCGCTGGAACCTGCACCTGCGAGCTACCCTGCGCCAGCGATCGCATCGCCCCCCTGGAACGTCACCGATGCGATCGCCCGGCGTGTGCCCATGCTGGAGCGCCTCGCAGGAAGCAACATTCATCTTGATCTCAACGCGCCTGCGGAAGTTGCAACAACCGCCTTGTCGGAAAGCGCCTTCGAGCGCATTCTGCATAACCTGGTCGCCAACGCAATCGAAGCGATGCCAAAGGGAGGAAGCCTGAAAATTGCGCTCCACCGCCACGAGGCGGCGCGCGCGTCGAAAACGATGCTTCTGTGCGTCTCCGATACCGGGGCCGGAATTGCTCCGGGCCGCCTGCCCCACATCTTCAAGCCCGGGGTCTCCGGCAAGAAGACTTCAGGAACTAGGCAGAAGCACGGTTTCGGCCTCGCAATCGTCCGGGAATTGACAGAGAGCGCCGGAGGATCGGTGCGCGTGCGATCGCATCCCGGAAAAGGGAGCCGCTTTGAGGTGGAATTGCCTTGCATATAAGTTGCGCTGTTCGAGGTTTTTCTGCCCCGCCACGTCTGGCGCTGGCAATGAATGCGCTGCTCCGCGATATGAAAAACGGAAATAACAATTGCTCCAGCACTGAAAAGGAACGAGCGTAAGATGCTAACAACGACACGCATGTTTTCCCCAACCACTACCCTTGCTCCGACAGAGCGCGCCAGCATGATGCACGTGCTGGTGGTCGACGACGATACGGCCATCCGCACCGCCGTCTCCGACATTGCGCGCAACTTGGGCTTCGCCGTCTCCAGTGTGGACAACACTGCCTCGGCGCGGGCCGCGCTGAAGGCCCATATGGCCGACATCGTCCTGCTCGATCTGAAGCTGCCCGGGGGAGGCGGCCTGCCGCTGCTTGAAGAGATCCGCACGCTCTATCCCGACACCGTGGTGGTGGTAATGACAGCCTACGCAACCGTCTCTTCCGCCGTAGAAGCGATGCGTACCGGTGCCAGTGAGTACCTGACCAAGCCGTTCAGCATGGACGAGTTGTCCGACGTGCTGGAGCGGGCCTCGGAACGCCGCCACTTCGACACCGAAAGCCGCCGCCTGCGGGAGAAGCTGCGCACCGCCGACGGCTTCGGTACGCTGATCGGACGCAGCCCGGAGATGGAGCGCGTCTATCGCATTCTGTCCAAAGTGGCGCACACCACGCACCCCGTGCTGATCCTGGGGGAAAGCGGAACCGGCAAGGAGATCATCGCCCGCACCATCCACTACAACGGCCCCAACGCCAATCGCCCCTTCATCCCGGTCGACTGCGGTTCGCTGGTCCCTACTTTGATTGAGAGCGAGCTGTTCGGCTATGTAAAAGGGGCCTTCACCGGGGCCAACCGTTCGAAGGAAGGCCTGCTGGCGACGGCCGAAGGCGGCACCGTGTTTTTGGACGAAATCGGCGAGCTACCGCTCGACCTGCAGGCCAAGCTGCTGCGGGCATTGCAGGAAAAGGAGATCCGCCCGGTCGGCTCGAACCAGCGCATCCCTATCCATACCCGCATTCTGGCCGCCACAAACCGGGACCTGGCTGCCATGGTCGAGCAGGGAAAATTCCGTAAAGATCTGTTTTTCCGGCTGAACGTCGTGAATGTAAAACTGCCGTCCTTACGGGAGCGCCGTCAGGACATTTCCCTGCTGGCCGCGCACTTTCTGGAACGGCGGCGGCGGGAAACCGGCGTCCTGTATACCCTGAGCGACGATGTCTTGCGCGTGCTCGGCAACTATGACTGGCCCGGCAATGTGCGCGAGCTGGAAAACACCATCGAACGTGCTTGCGCCCTCTCTTCCGGACCGGTGCTGCATCTCGGAGACATGCCGACACAGTTGCAGGAATACCGGATGCAGTCCCAGCAGCTCGTGGAAACGACACTGACCGAAGAGGAAAGCGCTGAAGCCAGCATCCTGACGATTGCGGAAATGGAGAAGCAGGCGATCCTGAACACCCTGCGCAATCTGAACGGCGACAAGCTGACGGCAGCGCGTCTCCTTGGGATCGGGAAGACGACGCTGTACCGCAAGCTAAAGGAATACGGCATCGCAGAAGGGCCGGAGTTCTGATCCGGCTTTCTGCCGGATCCTGCGGGTTCATCCCGCTTGCTGCCAACAAAACATGAAATGAAAAGCTCCGGGAGAGGAATTTCGATGACGCAAACGGTGTTGCTTGTGACGGGTATAGCCGGAGCGGAGAATTGTGCCTCCGCCATTGGCCGCCAGCTGGGCCTGGCCGTGGAACTGGCCGAGAACCGGCGCGCCGCCCTGGTTGCGCTGCGGCGCAGAGAATATTCCGTCCTGGTTCTGGATGAAAGCCTGGTCGAGGCCGACCCCACCGGGGCCGAGGTGCTATGGCAGCAGGCCGGCCTGGCGATTCCCGTGCAGGTGAACCTGGGGATCTCCGGATGCAATCGCGTCCTGCGCGAGGTCCGGGCCGCACTTCAACGCCGGGAGCGCGAGTTGTCGCTCGCCATGCGCGCCGCCACGCAGCTGATGGAAGGCGAGATGAACACCACCATCACCGGCCTGCTGCTCCAGACGCAGCTGGCGCTGGCCGAACCGACACTGCCCGCCCATGTCGCCGTCAAGCTGAAGCAGGTGGTCGAGCTGGCGGGCACGCTGCGGGACCAGTTGCGGCATCCTCCGGAAACGATGAGCTAGCGTATGTCTCCGGAGCAGCATCCTATCTGAGCAAACTGGGCAAAATTTCCGCGCGGGGCCTGCCTTGCGTGAGCCAACCTCACATCAATGGATAGTCTTCGATTTGCGCGACAGAAAATCCATCAGCAGGTACTGGCCGAGATTTTCTGGCGTGGTGAAGTAGGCCCTGCCGCGGCACATGGCCGAGACGCGCTGCACGAACTGCACCAGCCCCGGGTCGGATGCGAGCATGAAGGTGTTGATCATGATGTTCGAGCGCTTGCAGCGCGCCACCTCCTCCAGCGTTTCCCCCACCACCAGCGGATCGAGCCCAAAGGCGTTCTTGTAAATCCGCCCATCGGGCAGCGTCAGAGCCGAAGGCTTGCCGTCCGTGATCATCACGATCTGTTTCATGTCCTTGCGCTGTCTTGCAAGAATGCGCTGCGAAAGCCGCAGCCCCTCCCGCGTGTTGGTGTAATACGGCCCCACCTGCGCCCGCGCCAGCTGCGACAGCGGCAGCTCCTCGGCGGAATCGTGAAACAGCACCAGCGACAGCGTGTCGCCCGGATATTGAGTGCGCACCAGATGCGACAGAGCCATGGCGACGCGCTTGGCCGGCGTGAAGCGGTCCTCGCCGTACAAAATCATCGAGTGGGAACAGTCCAGCATGACCACCGTGGCGCAGGAGCTTTGATATTCGCTTTCGTGTACATGCAGATCGCTGTACTCGAAGTTCAACGGCAGCCCCAGCCCCTCGCGGGCAATCGCGGAGTTCAGCGTGGCCGTCACATCCAGGTTCAACATGTCGCCAAACTCGTACACCCGCGAGCCGCCGCTGGTCTCCACTCCGGTCGCCATGGCACGAGTGTCGTGGCGGCCAAAAGAAGACTTGCCCAGCGAACCCAGTAGATCGCGCAAGGTTTTGTAACCGAGAAAATCCAGACCTTTGTCGGTCACCTGAAAGCGTGCTGGCGGCTGAGCCACGCCCACCTGACCACGCGCGCTTGAAGTATTTCCCGAACTTTGCGACTGCTTGATGGTGACAAAATTCTCCTGCTCCATTCGCTCCAACAACTGTTCAATCAGGTCATCAATCTCGCCCGCCTGCGTCATTTGATCGAGACGCTCCTGAATCGCTTCATCGAACAGTTCTCCCGACTGCAATGCCTGCCGCAGCGCCTCCCGCAAATTTTCCAGCGTCTGCTCCCCGTCGAGTTCCTGAAAGCGAGCGAGGGGCGAGCGAAATCCTGAATCCAGCAAATAATCGGACAGAGCGCCAAGCAGCGATTCCATATCCAGCTCATCGGCCAGACTGCCCTTGTATTTCGTATATCGAATGCGCTTCATAGTTCAATCGATCCTGCCGATCCAGACGAATGCAATTTCTAGTTGTAGACTTTGCGCGAGCGGCGCGGCGGCCACTCGTCTGGCTCCTCGCGCTCGTTCGTGTTTCGTTCCATACCGCGCTCCGGGCGTTCCCGGCGTCCACCAGTCTTGTCGGGCGCAGCAAATCCGCGCTCCTCATTCCGACTGATGCGGCGATGGGCAACCATGCCTTCCAACAGAAATTCCGCAGCAGAAACAATGCGTTCCGGAGAATCCTTCGCTCCGACGCCGAGCGGCGACAGCTTCTCCATAAGTCCCTGGATCTGTTCCAGCTCCGACAGCATTGCCATCGCTGGTTGATCATCTTCCACTTTGATCGTTCCGCCGAGATTAAACCATTGCTCGATCTGCTGGGTGTTGGTATCGGCAAAATACTGGTCGAAGACCTGTGCGATCGATTGGCGCACCAGCTCGCGCACGACTGTCTCCGATCCGCGTATCTCACCTTCATATTCCAGCTCGATCTTTCCGGTGATGCCAGGCAACGCGCTGTACAGGTCGCCCGCGCGCGGCACCGCCAGCGCTTCGCCGTGCTGCAAAGCGCGGCGTTCGGCATTCGAGACGACCAGCTCCATGGTGCTGATGGGCAGCCGCTGGCTGACACCACTGCGCCGGTCCACCTTTTTATCTTCCCTGGCGGTAAACGCAATCTGCTCGACGATGGAGCGAATGTAGCCGGGGATCTCCGTCTTCATCAGGCCGCGCTCGGTCCAAGCCTCCTGCGTGGTGATGGCGATGCCTTCGACTACAGTGAGGGGGTAATGTGTGCGAATCTCCGAGCCGATACGGTCTTTCAGCGGAGTTACGATCTTACCGCGCGCGGTGTAGTCCTCCGGATTGGCGCTGAAGATCAAGGCCACATCGAGCGCGAGACGCACCGGGTAGCCTTTAATCTGGACATCTCCCTCCTGCATGATGTTGAACAGCGCCACCTGAATCTTCCCTGCCAGATCGGGCAGTTCATTCAACGCGAATATGCCGCGATTGGCACGTGGCAGCAGGCCGTAATGGATGTTCAACTCGCTCGAAAGCTGCTCCCCGCTGCGCGCCGCCTTGATAGGATCGAGATCGCCGATCAGGTCGGCGACCGTCACGTCCGGCGTGGCCAGCTTTTCGACGTAGCGCTCTTCGCGCGGCAGCCACGCAATTGGCGTAGTGTCTCCCTGCGCTGCAATTTTTTCCCGGCACTGTTTGCACAGGGGCGCATATGGGTTGTCGCGGATTTCGCAGCCGGCAATATACGGCACGGCTTCATCTAGCAATGTGGTCAAGGCACGCAGGATGCGGCTCTTCGCCTGCCCCCGCAGGCCGAGCAGGATAAAGTTGTGCCGAGACAAGATGGCGTTGACCAGTTGTGGGATCACCGTATCGCCGTAGCCGACAATCCCGGGAAACAGTTCTGCTTTCGCGCGCAGCCGCTCGACCAGGTGCTCGCGCATCTCGTCTTTCACGCTGCGTTTGCCCATCCGCGCCTGAGAGAACCGTGTGTCCTGGCGCAGATCGCCAAGATTGAGAGGAAGCGGGGCTGGTTTCGGCATCGGTACCCTCCTGTGCCGGAAATTGGTCACTTAATCCTAGTCCTTGTTTTCTAAGCTGTTCTTTCTTTTGGATGCGTTTCAAGAAATTGCGTCTGGGCGGTAAAACGAGCGCAACCAGTTCTTACATCACATGGCCGTTGCGGCCGACAGCCTTGCCGACCATCGAGCCGCGATGAAGCTTGGGCAAAATTGCCTGGTAAAACTCGATCAGCCGCTCTGTCCGCTTGCCGTCGGAATTCAGATGCAGAAGTTCTTGTTTGAATTCAAGGTCCACCGGAATCAGGGACGCAAGTTGGAATGCGATGGAATGGTCCAGGTCGAGTTGAGGAAATTGCCTGGTGTTGTCGCCCGACAGTTCCATCATCTCCATGTGGAGCGCGGCGCACCGCTCGCGGTCGGATCGCGTGGAAGACGGCTCTTCATCGCGCAGGAAGTCGACCTCGGCCTGGAAAAAACTGCGCCCATCGTGCAGCGATTCGATTTCGAACCGACGTTCTCCTCGGCAAAGAATGTCCATACGCCCGTCAGGATAGCGGTGAATGACCGAAACAATGGCTGCGGTGCAGCCAACAATCGCCAGCCCATCCCGGCGTGCCCGCACAATGCCAAATTCGCATTGACCGCGGATACATTCGGCAATCATCTCCTTGTACCGCTCCTCAAAAATATGCAGCGGCTGCGGAGCGCCAGGGAACAATACAAGGTCCAGCGGAAACAGCGGGATCTTCATTCGTACTCCACCTGCAAAAAAATTGAACGAATTCAGCGGTCGCAATGCCAGCGACCTATGACTGTAGTTCGTCCAGCATGGCTTCCATTTCAGCCAGTGCGTGTCTGTTCCCAGAAACACGGGCCACCACTATTCCGTTCCGCAGCCTCTGCTCGGCCTCCGCAGATTTTCCAGTGCCTATCAAAAGCTGGGCGGCCATCTGGTAGCCCGCCGTATATTCGGGATGCCGGCGCTGCAACTCGTCGAACTGCTCCAGAGCCAATACCGTTTCGTCACGCTGGCGAAGCTCCATCGCCAGACCATAGCGGGCGAAGGCGTCATCCGGATTCTGCGTCAAAATTTCCTTGAATGCCTCGACTTTATCGATGCGAATACCCTCACTCGGATAAATTCACGGCTGGAATCTCCATCTCCACCTTACGGCGTCCGGCACAGCATCTCAAGCTAACTGGTTAAACAGAAGTGGAAAGCTTTTCGCAGCGTAAAATAAAGATTCAACCGTAATGATGCCATCCACATTGCATTCGGTGCCGGCAGATGCAATTTCCGGACCAGACTCCGATTCTGAACAGGAAAGACCTATGAGCGAAATAACCGACCCTCTTCAACAGCGTGGCGCTGTCCAGCCACGACGTGTGGCAGATTCGCAGTCCGAAATGACTGAACTGGTGCTGCCCAACGATACAAATACCCTGGGCAACCTGCTCGGCGGACGCCTTATGCACTTTATTGATCTGGTGGGCGCTATGGCGGCGTATCGACATTCACGTGCTCATGTTGTAACCGCCTCCATGGAACACATCGATTTTATTGCCCCCGTGCATGTCGGCGACCTGGTTATTCTGAAAGCTTCCGTCAACCGGGCATTTCGCACCTCCATGGAAATCGGCGTCAAAGCCTGGGTGGAAAATGCGATGGCGGGCACGCGACGTCATGTCTCCTCTGCATATCTGACGTTCGTCGCGGTCGATGGCAACGGACGCAGGCTGCCCGTACCCGCACTGCTGACGGACACGGCGGACGAGCAGCGCCGCTATGAGGACGCCGGGCGACGACGCGAACAGCGGGACCATGAGCGCGAACGTAAACGGCAGCGGCAGGCTACCCGCGAGGCGCAAACAACAACCACTGCATAGCGATTTTCCCTGGCCGCATTTCGAAGAATTTGATTCGGCAAAACCGCTCAAAACAGATCAAGGAGTTTGACAGCATGGGACATATGGAAAAAGGCCCGGAAGGGCCGCAGCCGCTGCCAGGCATTCGGCACGTTGTAGCGGTCGGCTCCGGCAAAGGCGGAGTGGGAAAAACCACAGTGGCTGTCAATCTGGCCATCGCACTGGGACGACTGGGGCATCGCGTGGGCCTGCTGGACGCGGACGTATATGGGCCAAACGTCCCGCTGATGATGGGCAGCCGTAGCCAGCCCCGCGTTCTCGAAGGCAATTTGATCGAGCCGCTCGAAGCCCACGGCATCAAGCTGATCTCGGTCGGCTCCATTTCGCCAGGCGACAAGCCGATGGTGATGCGCGGCCCCATGCTACATCAGATCATCCGCCAGTTCCTGCAACAGGTCGCCTGGGGCGAGCTTGATTTTATCGTCGTCGACCTGCCGCCGGGCACCGGAGATGTGGTCATTTCGCTGGTCCAGACCGTGCCGCTGACAGGCGCCATCGTCGTTTCGACGCCTTCCGACGTCGCGCTGCAGGACGCCCGCAAAGCGATTGAAATGTTTCGTCAGGTACATGTGGATGTGCTTGGCGTTGTGGAAAACATGAGCTCCTTCACCTGTCCTCATTGCAATCACGAGATCGATATTTTCTCCAAAGGCGGCGTGGAGCGCACAGCCAGGGAATACCAGATTCCTTATCTAGGCTCTGTCGCTCTCGATCCGGAGATTCGACACGGCGGCGATCGTGGACTACCGGTCTCGCTTGCCGGTGAATTGTCAGAACGCGCGGCACCGTTTTATTCCATTGCGCGCCAGGTGGCTGAACGCGCCGAGCAACATGCGGCAGCGGACACGAACATTCTGGAAATTCGCTAAGGCCGGCCCCGATGATCCTTCCCTTCGTCCGGGAATTTTTTGCCGACCTCGACAAGTCCCCTTCAGTGGATCGCCTGCGCCAGGCGCTGGCCAGCGGGGTGGGGCGGCGGCGGGTTTCCGGACTTACGGCAACCGCGCGCGCCCTCTATCTGCCGTTGTTCGTTCGCATCGCCAAGGTCCCTGTGTTCGTGGTCGTCTCCGACAACCGCGCTGCCGAGGCATTGCAGCTGGCTGTGCAGGCCGCCTGTGACCTGACCGGGGAGCTGGACAGAAATGCCGTCGTTCGCCTGCCCGCGCACGATGTGCTCCCCTTCGAAAATCTCTCGCCGCATCCAGACCTCCAGGAGCAGCGCGCCGTCACGTTGTGGAAGATTGCCCGCGGCGCGGCGCGGCTCATCATCCTGCCGATCGAGTCCGCCTGTTATCGCGTCTTTTCTGCCGAGCACTACGCGAACCTGACTGTCACTCTTCGGCGCGGAGAAGAGACGGACCCTGAGATACTAGCCGCACACTTGGCCAGCGTAGGCTACCAGGCCGTCGACATGGTGGAGATGCGCGGACAATATGCACTGCGCGGAGGCATCTTCGACATCTATCCACCGGAAACCGATGGCCCGTTACGAATCGAATTTCTCGGCGACGAAATCGAGTCGATGCGAAGGTTCGATCCGGAAACGCAGCGATCTTCCGCGCCGCTTGACGAAGCGCTCCTGCTGCCGCTGACCGAAACTCCCATGACAAACGCATTACTCGCGCGCGTCCACACGCGCCTCAGCGGACTTAGGATCGCAGGCGAAGACGACGCGATTCGCGATGCCGTGGAAGTGGAAGGCACGAATATTTTTCCCGGTTGGGAGTTTTTTGCAGCCGCCGCTTCAGCCGGATCCGCGCCGCAGCAGACCGTCTTCAACCTGGTTCCTAAATGCCGCATCTTCGTCGAAGAACCTGCGATGGTGCAGAATCAACTGGATCGCTGGTGGAACAAGGTGGCGCAGCGCCACGAGCGCAGCGGCATCGACACACTGTTTACACCAGCCGATCTCTATCTGACACCCTGGGAGTGGCAGACGCGCGTCGTGGAGTCGCCGGGCCTCGATCTTGACCAACTTGGCGCGGTCGATATTCTCGATACCGACACTACATCTTTGAGCGAAGTCGAAATTCCTTCGCGTCCCACGATTCGACTGCACGGCGCGATTCCGGCATTGATCGAGCAGATTCGATCCCTGGCCGCGCAGGAAATGCGCACCATTCTCGCCGCAGCCAGCCAGGGCGAAGTGGAGCGGCTGGCCAGCATCCTGCAGGAGTACGGCATCGCCTACCGCATCGGCAGTCGCAGCGCCCACACCGGCAGCGAGACAATGTATGACGAAACCAGCTACCTGCGCGGCGATACACGGGCGCCTGTCATTGTGCGAACGGAAATTGCCAACGGTGTCGCACTCGAAGAAGCTCGACTGGTCATCCTTGGCGCCAACGATCTTTCTGACGAAGCGGATGTTGCCGCGCGGCCCGCTCGACAGCGCAAGTCGAATACGGCGGCATTCATTTCAGATTTCCGCGACCTTGCTGTCGGTGATTACGTGGTCCACGTCGAGCACGGCATCGCGCGCTACCTGGGGCTGAAGGAGATCGACCAGGACGGCGTGCATGTCGAGTTCATGATCCTGGAATTCGCCGAGGGCGCGCGGCTGTATGTCCCCCTGACGCGGCTCGACCTGATCCAGAAATATCGCTCGACCGATAGTGGACCGGCACCGGTATTGCATCGGCTGGGCGGTGCGCAATGGGAACGCACCAAGGCGCGCGTCAAAAAGGCCATGGCGGACATGGCCGACGAGCTATTGAAGTTGTATGCACTGCGCAAGGCCGCACAGGGCAATGCGTTTTCCGCCGACAACCAGTTTCAGCGCGAGTTCGAAGACTCTTTCGACTTCAATGAGACCGACGACCAGATTTCTTCCATTGCCGACATCAAACGCGACATGGAATCCACCATGCCGATGGATCGGCTGCTGGTGGGCGACGTCGGCTATGGCAAGACGGAGGTAGCCATGCGCGCTGCCTTCAAAGCGGTGCAGGACAGCAAGCAGGTCGCGGTGCTGACGCCGACCACAGTGCTGTGCTTCCAGCATTTCGAGACTTTCAAAAAACGCTTCGCCGCCTTCCCTGTGAATATCGAAATGATCTCTCGCTTCCGCTCCCCGAAGGAGCAGAAGCTGATCCTTGAAAAGGTCGAGCAGGGCAAAGTCGATATCCTGATCGGCACGCATCGTCTGCTTTCAAAAGATCTGAAATTTCAAGACCTCGGCCTGCTCGTTGTCGATGAGGAACAGCGTTTCGGAGTCCGCCACAAGGAACGGCTGAAGCAGATGCGACGCGAGATCGATGTCCTGGCCATGTCGGCCACGCCAATTCCGCGCACGCTGCACATGTCGCTGGTCGGCCTGCGTGATATGAGCGTGATCGAGACCCCGCCCAAAGACCGAATGGCTATCCAGACCATCGTCGCCAAGTACGATGAAAAACTGATTCGCTCCGCGATTGAAGTCGAACTGGAACGTGGCGGGCAGATTTATTTTGTGCACAACCGGGTGGAGAACATCTACGACATTGCCGCCCGTTTGCAGGAACTGGTCCCCGCCGCGCGCATTGTCGTCGGCCACGGACAGATGGGCGAAACCGAGTTGGAGCGAGTCATGCTCGCCTTCATGCACCACGAATACGATGTGCTGGTGGCGACCACCATCATCGAAAATGGTCTCGACATTCCACTGGCAAACACGATTCTTATCAATCGAGCCGATCGACACGGACTATCGGAGCTATATCAATTGCGCGGGCGTGTAGGCCGCTCCAATCGCCGCGCTTATTCTTATCTACTGATTCCGCCTGACAGAGAACTGACGGAAATAGCGCGCCGCAGGCTGGCGGCATTGAAAGAATTTTCCGACCTGGGCGCGGGCTTCAAAATTGCTGCGTTGGATCTGGAACTGCGCGGCGCGGGCAACATGCTTGGCGGCGAGCAGAGCGGCCACATCGAGGCGGTCGGCTTCGAGTTGTACACCACAATGCTCGAGCAGGCCGTCCGCGAGCTAAAGGGCGAGGACCAGGCTGAACGCCCGTCCGTGCAGATGAATCTCGGTATTTCGCTGCGTATCGATGCCAGCTACATTGAAGAGGAAAATCAGCGTCTCCGCATGTACAAGCGCATTGCCAGCGCGGAGAATGAGTCTGTGATCGAGGATATCGTGGCAGAAATTTCAGACCGCTATGGCGCTATGCCGGAACCGGTGCAGTTGCTGATTACCGCCGGACGCCTACGGCTGCTATGCGAGCAAACAGGGGTGGGGCAAATGGACCGCAAAGGCCAGGTGGTCAGCGTCCGCTTTACCGAAACGGCCAGCATCGATCCGGAAAAGCTGATGCAGATGGTGGCGCGTAACGCAAAGCGGGGAGCGCAGTTCACTCCGCAGGGGATCCTGCGGTTTCCGGTCAAGGCAGTGCAGCCGGCGGCCATACTCGACGAGTTGCGGGCATTGATTGACGCGCTCGCGTTGCCCACGAAGCAACTGCCGTCTGCCAACACCGTTGCGCAAACCGTTCAATCAGCTAGGGCCAACTGAAAAGTCCCGTGTCGCGCCAAATCTCGCGCTCCCGGATGCACTTCGCTATACTTCCGGGTTCGGCAGTTTCCTAAAGGAGCCACACATGAAATTTGCTTTCCCGCACGGCGTGGCAGTTGCCGCGATTTTTGTAGCATTCACAAGTTTTTCTGGCGCGCAGACCAAAATGACCACACAAAAAAATCAACATGATCCGGAATGGATGCGCCTCGTCGATGCCTATTTCGACAAGGTCTATCTGCCATTCAACCCCACGAGCGGCACCAGCGCTGGCCTGCACCAGTACGACAACATGCTCGAAGATTATTCACACTCCAGCATGGAAAAAGAGGCAATCGCGCTGCACGCGTTTGAAGAAAAAATTGCGGCCTTTCCGTCAGCGCAGCTCAACCAGATAGATGAGGGAGACCGGGAGTTTCTATTGGGCAATATCCGCAGCCAGTTGCTGACGATTGAGACCATTCGTCCCTGGCAGAAAAACCCGGATTACTATTCGAGTGGCATCACCAACAGCGCCTTCACCATTATTGAGCGCAACTATGCTCCGCCGGCGACACGGCTGGCGGCCTTGATTGCACGCGAGAAACTCATGCCAGCGGTGCTCGAAGCCGCCCGCGCAAATCTGGTCAATCCACCGAAGGTCTACACACAGATTGCCCTGGAACAATTGCCCGGCGACATCAGCTTCTTCCAAAATGACATTCCCAAAGCATTTGCGGATGTGCGGGACACCAAACTGCTCGCGGCGTTTCATGAGGCAAACGCGACAGTCGTACAAGCATTGACCCGATATGATGCGTGGCTGCGGTCTGACTTGCTGCCACGTTCAAACGGAGATTTTCGCATTGGCGCGGCCACTTTCAGCGCTAAATTGCGCGACGACGAAATGGTGGACGTTCCTCTGGACCGCCTGTTGCAGATTGCCTACGCCGATCTGCGCAAGAACCAGCAGCAATTCCGCCAGGTTGCGCATGAGTTGGCTCCCGGTAAAACTCCAATGGAGGTGCTGGCCGATTTGCAGGCAGATCACCCGGCGCAGGATCAATTGCTGGGAAGCTTCCAGAACACATTCAATAACCTGATTCAGTTCATCCGCACCAAGAACATTGTCGACATACCATCGGACGTGCAGCCAACTCTCGAAGACACGCCGCCCTTTATGCGCGCCACGACATTTGCTTCAATGGACTCGCCGGGCGCATATGAAACAGGCTCCCACAAGGCGTATTTCAATGTCACCGTTCCTTCGTCGAATGAGCCTGCCGCGTTGATTGCAGAAAAAATGGCCGCATTCAACATTGGGACCATCGTCAGCACCTCGGTGCATGAGGCCTATCCCGGACACTACGTTCAATTTCTCTTTATGCCTCAGATTCACTCGCGAGTTCGCAAAATGCTGTTTGCCAACACGGACGTGGAAGGATGGGCTCACTACTGCGAGCAGATGATGCTCGATGAAGGCTATGGGCAGCCAGGCTGGGGCGCCAAAGATGCTCGCGAGGCGAAGTTGATCCGGCTGGGGCAGTTGGACGATGCGCTGTTGCGCGACGCCAGATTTATCGTCGGCATCAAAATGCACACCGGCCAGATGACTATGAACCAGGCAGTGGATTTTTTCCACGACGAAGGCTATCAAACCCGCGCCACCGGAGAGGTGGAAACCAAACGCGGCACCGGGGATCCAACCTATCTCTACTACACACTGGGCAAGCTGATGATTTTGAAACTGCGCGGCGATGTACAAAAGCAGCAGGGCGCGGCATTTTCTCTGAAGAAATTTCATGACGAATTCCTTCTCCAGGGAGGTGTTCCACTACCGATCATCCGGCGTGCGATGCTGGGAAACAATTCACCCGCGCTTTGACGTTTCTTAAACGCATGCAACGGCCGGAGGACGGAGCACCATCCCACTGTTGTTATCGAACATGGCATGATTCTGCTTATACTTGCCGGTATCACCACTAGTTGTTTCGATACGATATTTTTAATTGCCAAAACGCGATTCAACGGAGAAGAACTGAAAGATGGCTAAAACCCGAATTCGTAAAGCAGTCTTCCCCGCTGCGGGATTGGGCACACGTTTTTTGCCTGCCACCAAAGCAATTCCCAAAGAGATGCTTCCAGTTGTCGATAAACCCATCATCCAATACGGCGTGGAGGAAGCCGTGGCAGCGGGTTGCGACCAGATCATCATTGTGACTGGACGCGGCAAGACCGTGATTGAAGATCATTTTGACATCAGCGTGGAACTGGAAAGCCAACTGGAGTCTCGAGGCAAGCATGATCTTCTGGCGCTGGCACGACATATTTCGAACCTGGGACGCGTTGCCTATATCCGCCAGAAAGAGGCTATGGGCCTTGGCCATGCCGTGCTGATGGCCCGCGATCTGGTCGGCGATGAACCATTTGCGGTCATTCTTCCCGATGACGTGATCGATGCAAAGACACCATGCCTGAAACAGATGATTGAAGTCTTCGACGAGGTGCAGTCCACCATCCTCGCCACGCAGGTGGTCGAGGGACCAGCCATCTCCGCGTATGGCGTTCTTAAAGCGAAGCCACTTTCCAAAAATTCACGCGTGATGGAAGTAAAAGGGCTGGTGGAGAAGCCGAAGCTGGCCGATGCCCCCTCGAAAAACGCCATTATCGGACGGTATATTTTGACTCCGCGAATCTTTGAGCTACTGGAGAAAACGCCGCTGGGCGCGGGCGGAGAATTGCAGTTGACAGACGCGATACGCAGTCTGCTTGGCCATGAAAAAGTCTACGGCTACAGTTTTGAGGGAGTTCGTTATGACGCCGGGGACAAGCTCGGCTTCTTGAAAGCGACCGTCGAGTTCGCTCTGAAGCGGGAGGACCTGGGAGAAGAGTTTCGTGAATGGCTTCGTGGATTGTCGTCTTTGAAGCGCTGATCGGTTCACAAAATTATACGGATTACTGGTTTTCTTATGTCCAAATGACGCATTACAGGAAAGAGATACTCCAATGGAAGTCGATGACAAAGTTGAAAATTTCACACTGCAAAATCAGGATGAGCAGCCCGTCCAGCTAAAAGATTATGCGGGCAAGCTTATCGTGCTCTTCTTTTATCCACGAGCCGACACTCCGGGCTGCACCATCGAGGCCTGCGAATTTCGTGATGCTTTCACGAAGCTTGAAAATTCCGGGGCGGTCGTATGGGGCATCTCGCGGGACACGCCCAGGGCGCAGAAAAAATTTCAGGAAAAATTTAACCTGAGCTACCCACTGCTTGCCGATGTGGACGAAAAGTTGTGCAAACAGTTTGACGTGCTGCGCGAGAAAAACATGTACGGAAAGATGGTAATCGGTATCGAGCGCACCACGTTTCTGATTGGGCCGGATCAGCGCGTCTTGAAAGTTTTTAGAAAAGTTAAACCGGAAGGTCATGCGGAGGAAGTTCTCGAATCGATCCGTGAATACAACAAGACGCATAAACGCTGAACCGACGGGCGGCGAAATACCAACGCAATGGAAGTCTCTGTCTCGGCAATTCTTTGAAGCGTCGCCGGAACTCATCGCGCGTGCTTTGCTTGGCAAAATTCTGCTGCACCGCACGGAAGGGGAGTTGCTGGCTGGACGCATTGTCGAGACTGAGGCTTATCTGGGAGAACATGACCCCGCGGCGCACACCGCCTGCGGGCGTACGGCGCGCAATGACGTACTATAC
>JADEYI010000917.1_pt1 | contig 28825 bp, 39 predicted proteins | sample 8542331 | NCBI WGS metagenome assembly JADEYI01 (sample SAMN16510988, study PRJNA670497) | mine drainage metagenome | isolation source: biofilm near Copperflume 1 | place: Germany: Marsberg coppermine Kilianstollen | collected 2018-02 | reverse complement strand
ACCCTGAGTGGCCCCGGTGGGGTCGGCAAAACTCGGCTAGCCCTGCAGGCTGCCCTCGAGCACCAGCAGCACTTCAGGGATGGGGTCTATTTTGTCTCCCTGATGGCCTTGTCTACTCCCACGGCTGTACCCCCAGCCATTGCCGAGGCCCTGGGTTTGAGTTTTGAGGGGAAGAAAGAACCCTGGGAACAGCTCATAGAACATATCGGAAAACAGGACGTACTCTTGGTGCTGGACAACTTTGAGCATCTGCTGGAAGGGGCACCCCAGGTGGCCCGTTTGGTACAGGAGTGCCCCCACTCGAGGGTGCTGGTAACTTCGCGGGAGCGGCTGGGCCTGGAAAATGAGCAGGTACTGCCCATCGAGGGCTTTGCGATTCCTGCCGACCCAGCCCAGGCGCTCGGGAGCGATGCGGTGCGACTTTTTGCCCTAAGGGTGCAGCGCCTGCGGCCCCAGTTCGAGCCCCAAGCCAGCAACCTGCCCAGCATCCTAGAAATTTGCCGTTTGGTCGAGGGATTTCCCTTGGGCATCGAACTGGCGGCGGTATGGGCGCGGGCCCTGCCCGTAGAGGCCATCGCTTCGGAGATCGCCCAGGACACCGACTTTCTCAGCGCTAACAGCAGCGACCTGGCTCCCAGACACCAGAGCATTCGTGTAGCCTTCGAGCACTCCTGGCGTTTGCTTACCCCCGAGGAGCAAGACGCGCTAAAGCGCCTCTCGGTTTTCAGGGGTGGTTTCGACCGGGAAGCGGCCAAGCTGGCGGTGGGGGTTTCGCTACCGGTGTTGGCCAGCCTGATTGATAAATCGCTGATTTATGTCAACTCTAAAGGGCGTTATTTTCGCCACAACCTGCTCTACCAGTACATGCAGGAAAAGCTATCCCAAGACCCGGAGCAAGAACGCCAGGCTCAGGCCGAACACGGCAGCTATTACCTGCGCTTCGCCCAGCGCTGCTTGGAGGAGATTCGCGGAGCCAACCCCATGCTGGCTTTTGCGGACATGAAAACTGAACTCGAGAACCTTCGCACCGCCTGGCACTGGGCTGCCCAGGAGGCTAAGGTTCACCTGATTAAAGCTACTACCGAAGCCCTGATGCGCTTTTTCGACGCACAAAAGCGCTACCAAGACGGGGTAGAAACCTTCGCCGAAGCCATCGCTAAACTGAGCCCCGACAACCCCGAGCATCAGGCCACCCTGGGCACCCTGTTGGTACACCAGGCCAAGATGCACGAACGGCTGGGGCATTTCGACACCGCCGAGCAACTCACCCAACAGGCTTTAGCCCTGCTGCGCCCCTTAGAGGAGTTCGAGCCGATCATCTGGGGGCTGGGTACTTTGGGTACCAATGCTGCCGTCCGGGGAAACCATTCCCAGGCCCTGACTTACCGCGAAGAAGCCTTGAGCCTGGCCAGGGCCATCCATAACCAGCGGCTGACGGCGGTATGTTTTGGCTGGCTGGCAATTTCCGAGGACAGCCTGGGCCACTATGCCAAAGCCAAGGACTACTACCGCCAGGCCATCCACCTCTTCAAGCAGCTCGACAACCGCATCGGGGCACTTTATAACCTCAGCAACCTGGCCCGTTTGACCCTCGAGTTGGATCAACTGGAGGAGGCCAAACCCTTGTTAGACCAAGCTCTGGAGCAAGCCAGAGCCACCAATACCCGCGCTCTGATCGCGGACAACCTGACCTATCTGGCAAGCTGTTGTCACAAACTGCACCGCTACACCGAGGCCGAGCAGTACGCCCAGGAAGCCCTCGAGCTGGCTAAAGAAGACCAAGACCCTTCCTTGGAAATTGAGCTAAATCTTTCCTTGGGTGAAATTGTCTTGGCTCGAGGGGAGCATCCACAAGCCAAGAAATATCTCTCGCTGGCGCTCGAGCGAGCTTGGGTTATCCAAGACCTGCCCCTGGTGATGAAAACCCTGATTCACTGGGCTGAGTATCTCTGGGGACAGGGAAAATCTATTCAGGCCCAGCAACTGTTGCGGCTGGTGGGAGGGCACAGCGCTACCTTGAGCGTAGAGAAAGACCGGGTTCTGAAGCTCTTGAGCGACTATAAAACTAGCGAGGCCCAAGCGAGAAGTGAGCCCTCGCTGGAGTCGGAGATTCAACAGCTTTTGTACGGCTGAACATCTCCACAGCTCGAGATCCTCCTCCTGAAGAAGGGGGATTTGGCCTGCAAGACCAGGTTTCTCGAAACATCGCCGCAGGCTTTGGCTCACGCGACGCTCATGCGACGCTTACTATTGCAGACTGTGCCAAGTCCGAGGTAAGACGCTCTTGAAAATGCTCTAGCTCGAGAAGTGTTCACCCGGCTGCCCATTGTTTCCCGCACTACGGAGGTGGTTTATGTACCGACAGCAGTCTATTCTCGGCCTGATCTCCATTGCTTTACTGGTGGTGCTGGTGGCCTGTTCGGGCCGAGGCCCGGTGCAAACCGGGTCAATTTCCGGCACCGTCAGCCCTGGCGTGACCAAGCCCTCCAGCCTTGATCCCGTCGTGCCCGGCGAGGTGATCGTCAAGTTTCGTTCGGCGCTCACAGCCCAGAGTGCCTCGAGCCTTTCGGTGCAGGGCGTACACCTACAAGCAGTGCGGGCCCTGGGCCTCGTCCGAACCCAGCTCTACAGTGCCGGGAACTTGAGCCAAGCCCGAACCCTCGAGCTGGTTGAGGCGCTGCGAGCCCGCCCGGACGTAGAGTGGGCACAGCCCAACGGCATCAAGCGTGTTCGTGCCGTGCCCAACGACCCGCTCTATACCCAGCAGTGGCACTACCGCGCCATGAACCTCGAGGCCGCCTGGGACATCTCCAAAGGTACGCCCGGCACGGTGGTGGCGGTGATTGATACCGGCATCCTCTGGGACGAAAACGATACCTCGCGCCAACACCCAGATTTCGTCGGCAAGATTCTGCCGGGCTACGACTTTGTCAGGCGTGCCCCCAACCCCTTCGATCCGTTTCCAAATTCATCGGGCTATCACGGTACCCACGTGGCAGGCACCATCGCCGCAGCCACCAATAACGGGATTGGCGTGGCAGGGGTGAACTGGAATGCCAAGCTGGTCAATGTGCGGGTGCTTGGCCCGACCGGTGCCGATGCCGACATCATTGATGGCACTCTCTGGGCTGCCGGAATCAGCGTGCCTAACGTGCCCAACAATGCCAACCCGGCCAGCGTGCTGAACCTTAGCCTGGGTGGCAGCGGCCCCTGCTCACCGGCCTACCAGGATGCGTTTAATCAGGTTAATGCCAAGGGGGCCATCGCAATTGTCGCGGCGGGCAACTCCAATGTGGATGCGGCCAACGAGAACCCCAACAACTGCCAGGGCGTAATCAGCGTCGGTGCGACGCGGCTAGACGGCCAGCGGGCCGCCTACTCCAACTGGGGAACGGTGGGGCTGGACGTGATGGCCCCCGGCGGCGACCCAGCACTCTCGTTTGATGTCGGAGGCCAGACCTTCCCAGCGGAAGTTTTCAGTACCTGGCGCAATGACACCACGGGCCAGTTTGATTACGCCGGAATCAGCGGCACCTCGATGGCTGCGCCGCACGTAGCAGGGTTGGTCTCGATTATGAAGGGTTTGAAGCCCAGCCTGACCGTCAGTGAGGCCAAGACCCTTCTTCAGAACACTGCCCGAAAGCTGAGCGATGCCGAATGCCAGGGGCAGAGCACGACCCCCAGACCCCTGGTTGCCAATGATTGCGGGGCGGGCTCGGTAGATGCTGCCAAAGCCCTGGCCGCACTCCAGAGTGCACCTGCCCCCGGCGCACCTCCCACCCCGCCCCCCAGCACCCAAGTCAAGACCTTTGTTTTGGCGCGTAACAAAGCCAACAATACAGTAGTCAAACAGGTTCAACTGACCGTAACCAACGCCGATGTACCCTTCACCCTCCCCGACCTGCCCCTGGGCACTTACCAGGTGATCGCGGTGAGAGACCTCAAGGGTGACGGCAACATCAGCCCGGACGACCCGACCAGCGTCACCGTGGAAGCCACCATAGACACCAATACGCCCAACCCCAGCGGCCTCAAGCTGGTGTTACAACCCGCACAGGCTGCGTCCCTTTCAAAGCGCTGAGGAAGCTTTGAGCGCTGACACTCGCAATTTCCTCAACCACATTTGCCCGCCCTTAGCTCGCCAAGAGGCCAACATGCATACTCTGCTTGGCAGACTAATGGCAATGAAAAAACCCAACTAACCCTCCAAGACCCAGATCCCTCTGGATCAACCCTCTCCGCCCCCGACCATAGACTCCAGACCAAAAGCTCACCCCTATCCACGAGGTTTTCCATGAAGCTACTGCACATCGTCCCCACACCCCGGTTGCGGGCGGTGTAGGACAGGGTTATTCCGAGGGTTGCGGGGGGTTCGGTTGGCGCGACGCTCGCGCGACGCACCCCCTGGCAAGCTAGGGCAGCTCGAGCGAAAACCACCGCCATTTCTAAGTCGAATTCGAGCCAAAGGAGCAGCTTATGACCACCATGTTTGTAAGGCACAAAGTCGGCGATTACGGCAAGTGGAAGGCTGTTTATGACGGGTTTGGTTCCACCCGCAAGGCAAAAGGAGTCACCGCCGCCAGCGTCCACCGCGACAGCAGCGACCCCGACACGGTGTTCATCACCCACCGGTTCAGGGACACCAAGGCCGCCAGCGATTTTGCCAGCTCCGAGGAACTCAAAACCGCGATGGCGAACGCAGGGGTGATCGGTGCGCCGGAGATTTGGTTCGCCGAAGACATCGAACAAACCCCCTACTAAGCCCAAGGCTCACCGTGAAAGCTGACATCCCAACCTATATGGAACGCACCCTGCAAAGTGTCTGGGTTTTCCCGACCACCTTAGGGGCCGTCTGGGCAGTTCTTGCCGACATTCAGGGGTGGCCCCTTTGGTGGCCCTGGGTGCAAGAGGTTCAAACCGTTGAGCCAGGCAAGGCCTGCGGGGTGGGGGCGGTTTACCGCCTGGGTGGTGAGATGCAACTGCGGGTCTGCGAGGTGAGGGCTCCAGAACTGCTCGAGGTCTACACCGACACCATTCTGGCCCGCTGGATTTTGTACAACGATGAAGGCTACACCTTTGTCAACCTCAGCGTGTGGGGCTGCCATGAACCCCAAATCACCTTTGCTCAGGCCATGTTGGCAGGAGCCAAAGGACTCGCCCAGTGTCTTGGAATAGAGCTAGCCCAGGCCGGAAGCTGGAGCACCCCAACCGACGATCTATTTTTTTCATAACCCCAGAGAGAGGAGACCACATCCCTGACCCTATCCGCACCCGGCCCGAAGCCCTTTATCTGAAACACAAGGAGATAACCATGCCCAAATATCTGCTTCATGTGAACTATGTCGGTGAAGGTATCCACGGCTTGCTCAAAGACGGTGGCACTGCCCGTAAGGCCGCTGCCGAGGCAGTGGTGAAGTCGGTGGGCGGAAGCCTCGAGGCTTTTTACTACGCCTTTGGCGATGCCGACCTCTACGCTATCGCCGAAGTGCCCAATCATCAGGCTGCCACCGCACTGGCCCTGACCCTAAACGCCAGCGGGCGGGTGAGCGTCAAGACCACGGTATTGCTGACCCCCGAGGATGTGGACGCAGCCGCCAAACTCAGCCCCAGCTACCGTGCACCGGGGCAGTAAACCCTGTCCCCACGCTAAGAAAAAGGAGAAACCATGCACGCTCGAGTCGTCACTTCCCAGCTCAAACCCGGCTCTGTAGACCAAGCCATCCAGATTTGGCACGACAAAGTTATCCCCACCATGAAGACCGCCAAGGGCTTCAAGCACGCTTACATGACCGGCGACCGCAAGAGCGGCAAGGGCGTGGTGTTTAGCTTGTGGGAGAGCGAGGCCGATGCCACCGTATGGAACACCAGCGGCAAGTACGTCGAGGTGATTGCCCATTTCGCCCAGCACTTTGCCGCACCGCCTACCCAAGAGCAGTTTGAGGTGTTTATCGTGGTTTGAAGAAGGTTGGGGTGCGTGATTGCTTCAGGCCACGCACCCCACCCATAATGGAAACCTATGAAGATCATTCTCTGGGCCGAGATTATGGCTAATGGCTTTTATCCCCATGCTTCATCGGAATCCCGCGGATTCCAGACCGCAGCCGAAGTCTGGGCTGATTTTTACCAGCACATTGCCCAGGCGGGCAACGTGATTTTTGGGCGCAAGACGATGGAAGAAGTGCTGGCGGCGGGCGGAGACCCACACTACGCAAAGGCGGACGTGGTTGCCATCTCCCGCAGGGTCTCTGAGCTCCCAGGGATGCACTGCGCCCCTTCACCCCAGCAGGCCATTGCTTTTCTCGAGGCAAAGGGGCACACAGTAGCCTTTGTGGGCGGCGGAGAAACCGTCCTCAACGCATTTCTGGCAGAGGGCCTGGCCGACGAGCTGATTTTTTTGATCCCTCCGGCTATCGGGGGCCGCGAGTTCAGCGTGGCCCTGCCGGAAGGCCAGCACAAAGATTTGCGCCTTCAGTCGGTGAGAGAGCTGGGCTCGGGTTGCGTCAAACTGCACTACCTGCTGGAGCGCGGGTAGAGGTAGCACATTCCACACAGACGCTGATTTTGAGAGGCTCAGCCCAGGTCGTGATACGGGAGTCTGAATATGTCCAAATCCGCTCAACAGCCCTTAGCCCTCCCCGACCGTTGGGGTCTTCAGGCCCCCTTTGCCGCCATCCACCACGTGGCTCTCGTGACCAACGACATGAAGAAAACCGTGGCCTTCTACCGTGACGTGCTAGGAGCACAGGTCGCCATGAGCCACCGCCTGCCCGCAGGCGACGGGCGCAGGCACTACTTCATCACCGTCGCCCCCAACACGGTGCTCGCCTTCTTTGAAAACCCCCAGGCCGCCCTTCCGCCCTACCTGCCGCCCATCCAGCCCAAAACCGGGCGGGCGCTCGATCACATCGCCTTCTTCATGCAAGACGACGCGGCCCTCGAGGCTTGGCATGCTCGCTTACAAGGCCAGGTGGACAACCTGAGCCCCATCAACGACCTCGGCCTGGTGCGGGCCTTTTTCTTTTCTGACCCCAACGGCATCGTGCTCGAGGTGATGGCCGAGACGGAGAAGGGAATGCAATTCCCCAGTCTGGACGACCCCGACCCGGCCTACTGAGAAATGAGGAGACTTCGGCTATGATTGACCTCAACGCTCTGCTGAGCCACAACTACCCGCCCTCGCCCGACTCACCCGCTCTGGCGCAACTCGAGGCTTTTGCCGAAGGCTACACCGCCGCCTGGTGCAGCCAGAACGCCGCTAGCATGGCGGCCTTCTTTGCGCCCGGAGTGGGAAGCCTTGCCCCGACCCAAAACCTGGGATTTACCCGCATCCTGAGGTTGAGCCAATAAGAGAGTCATATGTCGGATTCCTCTACTGTTCTCGTCACCGGAGCTAGCGGCTTTGTCGCCACACACTGTATCCAGCAGTTGCTACAGCAAGGCCACAAGGTGCGTGGAACCCTGCGCTCGTTGGACAAAGAGGCTGCGTTGCGTAAAGCCTTAGGAGATATAGGCTATGGACTCGAGTTCGTCCAAGCCGACCTACAAAACGACCAAGGCTGGAACAAGGCGGTTGAAGGTTGTGCCTACGTGCTACACGTGGCCTCGCCGTTCCCTTCGAACATCCCCAAGCACGAGGACGAGCTAATCATCCCCGCCCGAGAAGGCACCCTGCGGGTCTTGCGGGCAGCCGAACAAGGTAGGGTCAGGCGGGTGGTGCTGACCTCCTCGATAGCCGCCATCATGAGCGGCCATGCTGAGCGGCAAAGAGTCTTCGACGAACGTGACTGGACGAATACCGAGGCCCGGATTCAGCCTTATCCCAAGAGCAAAACTTTGGCTGAAAGGGCCGCTTGGGAGTTTGTAAAGGGTAAGAAACTCGAGCTATCGGTCATCAACCCTGGCCTAATTTTGGGGCCGTCGCTAGACGCTCACTTTCCTACCTCGAGTGAGTATATCGGCAAGCTAATGCGGCGCGAGGTGCCGGGGGTCTCGAGAACCAGCCTCTTTACCGTGGACGTGCGCGACGTGGCCGCCGCCCACCTCGCGGCCCTGACCACGCCCGAGGCCGCGGGTGGACGTTTTATCTGTATCGAGGGCGCACACCGCTTCCAGGAAATCGCCCTGATTTTGCAGCGTCATTTTGCCCCCCAGGGCTACCGCATCCCCACCTTCGAGGTGCCCGACTTGGTGGTGCGTTTGGTGGCACTGATGGACAAGACCATCCGCCTCACCCTCGACGAGTTGGGCAAAGAGTTCAGCTTTTCCGGTCAGCGCACCCGCGCGGTGCTGAACTGGAAGCCGCGTCCCTTGGAGGAGAGCGTGGTGGCGATGGCGGAAGGTATGATCGCGCATAAGCTGATCTAGAGGGGTTTTCGGAAAGAATATGGCCCCCACTTTGTTAGAAAGACCGCACCAAGCTCCTTTTTCTGCCGGGAGTGGCGGCAAAAATAGCACAAGCCGCCATAGGCAGCAAGGAAATGCAAGGAGACCCATGTTGGACGAACTCGATGCCGTAGCCGCCGCGCCTGAGCATCACAAGGTTTTGCTTGAGAACGAGCATGTTCGCGTACTCGAGACCCTGATTCTTCCCGGTGAAGAAACCGCCGTGCACACCCACGTCTGGGGCGGGTTTTTGTACATCATTAGTTGGAGTGATTTCGTGCGCTACGACGAACACCGCGAGGTGATGATGGACTCGGCGAGCATGCAATCTAGGCCTGTTCCAGGGATAGCAATTCCGGCTGCGCCGCTCCCGCTCCATTCACTGCGAAATGTCGGTGAGCAAAATATCCACGTCATCCTGACCGAACTCAAGAACCCAACTCGAGGATAGGGTGCTGGTCTAGCACGATTTAAAGGCACTCTGCAAAGAGGAGAAACCATGTCTGCACAGGAGAACAAAGTGCTCGCTCGCTATTACCTCGAGCGAATCTTCAACCACAAAAGCCTGGCAGTCATTGACGAGTTCTATTCGCCCGATGTGATGGATCACAGCCCGCTTACAGGGTTTGCCTTGGGTCTGGAGGGCTACCGCAGCCAAATTACCCTGTTCCTGGCGACCTTCCCCGACTTGGTGGTTGAATACCAGGACTTCACCTGCGAAGCTGACCGGGTTTTTAGCCGCTACACGCTAACCGCAACCCACCAGGGGGAGTTTGCCGGAATCGCAGCTACTGGCAAGCGGGTGAGGGTGAGCGGCATGGACATGCTGCGCTTCAAAGAGGGCAAGGTGGTCGAGCATTGGAGTGAGTTAGATTTGTTCGGCCTGATGCAGCAACTGGGTGCAAGCCCGGCCTGAAGAGGTAAAAGGAGGAAATCACGTATGTTAGGGCTCAGCGCAAACCCCCTAGTGGGGCTAGCGCCGGATGTAACCCCCAGGCGGTTCCAGGGGTTGGCTGAGCACAAGGTGAAGTTTGGCAAAAGAGCTGTTCGTCTCGAGACCCCATGGCTCAAAGGAGTTCCTGATGAAAAACAATCTGCTGTTCTCCGTACTGATTTCTCTGGCACTGGTCGCTGGCCTGAGCCTGGCTCAGGCCCAAAACCGGGTTGACTATTCGGGCAGCTATACCATTACCGGCACTAACCCCGACAGCTCGACCTACGCGGGCAAGATGACCGTGGTGATTTATGGCGATGGCTACCGAGTTACCCAGACCTTCAGCGACGGTACGGTTTATCAGGGCATCGGCAACGACATGGGCAACTATTTCACGGTGGCCTACCAGTCGGGCAATGTGCCAACCATCTCGATCTACAAGGTGACTCAGCCCAGGGCTCTCGAGGGCTTCTGGCAGGACTACAACGACCAAAAAGAAGGGCAAGAAACAGCCGTTTTGGCAACAGGCCCCAACTTCGCCACTCCCAAAGTCGGCATCAGCAGCACCCGCTACGACTACACCGGGGTCTACACCGTGAACGGAACCAACCCCGACGGCTCAACATACTCCGGCGTGATGGCCGTGAGTGCTTATGGCGATGGCTACCGAGTTACCCAGACCTTCGCCGACGGAACGGTCTGGCGCGGCGTGGGCAACGATATTGCCGATTACTTTGCGGTCAGCTACCAGACCAGCACCGGGCCGAGCGTGCAGATTTATCAGCGTGACCGCAGCAACAACCTCAAGGGTTACTGGCAGAACTACGGCGACTCTAAAGAGGGCCAGGAAACGGCCATTCGCCGTTAGGGTTAAAGGCTACAAACTTGTCGAAGGTCGAACGACTAAGGCCGAAGGCAACCGCAAAAGACAAAGGGCCAAAAAGCTATACCAGGACGGTATAATTTCCCTATCAAGAAACACCGTCTGGGAGGCAAATTGCTCGAGGTAGGCCCACAAATCTGCGAATGAACCACTCTTGGGGGTGACCGTTTCGGACTGCTGTCACCTCCATTTTGATGGGGAGAATATGGGAACACAGCCTAAACCCACCTGTAGGGTTATATCGTCCAACTCGAGCTATCACGGCAAGCAGGGCTTCGATTATGGGGCCGCAATCTCAGCCCAGAGCGTCGGGGCCAGCCACATCTGCATGCATCCCCTGACCATCCCACCCGGTGGCCGGGCCAAGGCCCACCTGCACCAGAACCACGAAACCGCCGTCTACGTGCTGAGCGGAGAAGTGGGGATGTGGTTTGGTGAGACCTTAGGTGAGCACCTGAGCATTAAAGCCGGAGATTTCCTGTACATCCCGGCGGGGATGCCACACCTGCCCTACAACTCCAGCCCCACCCAGCCCGCTACGGCGATATTGGCCCGCACCGACCCCCACGAGCAGGAAAGCGTGGTGCTGTTGCCCGAGCTAGACCAGCTTCATCCCTGATTGGATTTTGCCGACGGCCAGGGCGTATGCTCGAGGCAGCACTTCAGAGGGGTAGGAATACGGTATCCGTGCGAAACTCCGACCTCGAGAAGGTAGCTATCTGAACTACAAACCCTATGGCAGGGATTGCGAAGGAAGACATCCTGGTTATCGGGGCCGGGCCAGCAGGTCTGGCAGTGTCGGCCTGCTTGCGCCAGGAGGGCCTGCCGCACGTGGTGGTGGAGCGCGAGACCGAGGTCGCCCCGACCTGGCGAAAGCACTATGAGCGCTTGCACCTGCACACCTCGAAGCGCTATTCGGGCTTGCCCTTTTCGCCCTGGCCCAGCCAGATACCCACCTATCCCTCGCGTGAACAGGTGGTGGACTATCTGCAAGGCTATGCCTCGCAACATCAGATTTGGCCCCGCTTTGGGATCGAGGTGCAGCGGGTGCGGCTCGAGGGTGAGCGCTTCGCCGTCCAGACCAGCGCGGGCTTGATGAAGCCGCGTTTGGTGGTGGTTGCTACTGGGTACAACGCGGTTGCCAATCGGCCCGCCTTCCCCGGCCTCGAGACCTTCCGGGGTAGCCTGATTCAGGCCGGGCTTTACAAAAAGGCCCAACCCTATGCGGGTAAACGCACCCTGGTGGTGGGCTGTGGCAACTCCGGCGCGGAAATTGCCCTCGACCTTGCCGAACACGGTGTGGAGGTGGCCATGGTGGTGCGCGGCCCGGTGCATGTCATCCCCCGCGACCTCTTCGGGCGATCCACCCAAGAAACGAGGGTGTTGCTCTCGGTTCTCCCCATCGGGGTGCGCGATGCTATCGTCACCAGCCTCATGCGCTTGGTGGTGGGCGATCTCTCGAGGTGGGGCATCGTGCGCCCTAAAATTGGGCCGAATCGGATGATTGTGAACTCAGGCCGAATCCCCATGCTCGACATAGGAACCATCGCCAAGGTAAAAGAGGGGAAGATTCGCGTGTTGCCCGGTGTGGAAGAGGTGCTTAGCGACCAAGTGCGCTTTGCTGATGGCAGCACCCACCCCTTTGAGGCCATCATCCTCGCCACGGGCTACACGCCGGGTCTGGGCCGCATCATCGAGGGATTCCAAACCATTGCCGATTCGCGCGGCAGACCCCATCGCTTCGGCGAGGAGACCGATATCGCCGGGCTGTTCTTCGTGGGATTCAAAAATCCCCCCACCGGGGCACTGCGCGAAATTGCCCTCGAGGCCCCCCGCGTCGCGGCGGCTATCGCTCAGAAAATCAGGAGCGGCACAAAACCCCTTTAATTGCCGGAAAGCTGTTGCAAAAGGGTCATGATACCGTCAGATAGATAAAAGCTACGGGGCATCCACCAGCGCTTCAATCCCCCTAAACAACCTCGCCAAGGTTATGGTTCCAAGCCGGGTCGGGGCTGGATGGGAGGATTTCTAGACCCACCCCACCAGCTACAGGAATATTAGGTGAGCTTGGCATCAATGGTATAGCGAATATATTCGACGAATATGCTACTTTCGCTCGCCCAGCGTCACGCTCAGCTCGAGGGTTTGCCCACCCCGCCAGAGTTTGAAGGGTGCGGCGCTTCCGGCCTGCATCTCGCTCAAGTGGAAGAGCAAGTCTTCCATGCGGTGCAGGGGTTTATCGCCCACCGAGAGCAGCACGTCACCGAGCAGTAGGCCGCCCTGCGCTGCTGGGCCGCTGGGCTCGACGGAGACCACCAACAAGCCGCGTTCTTGTGCCCCACCTTCGGGTAGACGCACCGGCTGAGCACTCACCCCGAGGTAGGCTCGCCCAGTTGCGCCATGCTGCATCAGGCGCTCGGTGATGCGCTTTAGCGTAGGAACCGGGATGGTCAAGGGCAGGTCGCGGCGCAAGGCGTAGGTGTTGAGCCCCAACACACGGCCTTCGGCATCCACCAGTGGGCCGCCGGAAAAGCCGGGATAGACCGAGATATCGGGCTGGATGTAGCGCTCAAGCCGTCCCCCCATAGGGGTTCTCCACTCGCTGCCCAGATTAGAAAGAACCCCCATGGTGGCCCGCAGCGCCTTGCCAGGCCAGCCCAAAGCCAGCACAATTTGCCCGACTTTTAGGCCCTCCGGCTCGGCCCACTGGGGCACACTCAGGCTGTCGGCCTCGAGCTTGAGCAGGGCCAAATCGGTGGAGGGGTCGCGGCCTACAAGGGTCGCAGAGACTTCCTTCCCGCCTGGCAAAGTTACGGCCACGTCGGAGCGGCGCAGGGTATGGGCGGCGGTGAGGACGTGCCCGTCCGCCGACCAGATGATGCCAGTGCTGCCGCCCCAGCGACCCGCGCTGACGTGAACCACGCACTTAGCAGCGGTCTCGACGGCTTGAGTGATGGCGTTGGAAAGTTCGGAGATGGGATTCATGCCCCCAGATTAGGCCGGAGGCTGCGAACGCACACCCGCCAAAGGAGCAGCCTCAGACCTAGCCGGTTGGGTAGGCATTACGATGGCCCAGGGGGGGTTCGGGATATGGATGACAACCAGATTCTGGATCACATTAACAAGCTGGTGGACGAGGAAAAATCGCTCCAGGCCAGCGGTCTCGAGGGCGAGCGGCTGAGCAAAGTCAAAACCCAGCTCGACCAACTCTGGGATTTGCTGCGCCAGCGCCGGGCCAAGGAAGAATACGGCCAGAACCCCGACGAAGCTGAGGTGCGCTCGGTAGAGACGGTAGGAAACTACACCGACACGCCGTACAAGGGCGAGGGATAAAGGCGGCCCCCCACGAGTTTCGAGGACAGCGGCAATTGTCTATATTGGCGAACCCTACGCGGCTCCCCCTGTGTGCAGGGGGGAGTGGTGAAAAGCTCGAGATGTACCCAACTGGCGCAAAGCTGGGCGATAGTGGGGGGGCCGCTTTTAGCCCTTCCGTCTCTGGGGATTGTGGGCGGGCACAAGACCCGCCCCTACAGGAGAATCAGACCCAGTTGGGCGGCCCGCACCACGGCTTCGGTGCGGCTTTCCACACCCAGCTTGTTCAGAATCTGCGCGACATGGAATTTCGCGGTGTGCTCGCTGAACTCCAAGCGCCCGGCGATGGCTTTGTTGGACAGACCGGCGGCGAGAAGGTGCAAAACCTCGAGTTCCCTCGCGGTCAGTTCCTCAGTAAGGGGAGTAGGCTCGAGTTCGGCTTGGCTTGGCTCGGGCAAAATCAGGTTCAACAAAGCGGGCTCAACGATGACTAAGCCTCGAGCCACCGCCTGAAGCGCCGCACTCAGCACCTCGGGTTCAGAAGCACGTAGCAAGACTCCTTTTGCTCCGCCTGAGAGCATCTGGGTGGCGCGGTTCTCATCGGAAACCAGTACCAGGACAGGAATATTCAAGTCTACGAAATCCCCATCCCCAAGGCTCAAATCCCACAGTAGTACATCCGCTTCGTAAACGGAGAAATCTCCATCGTTGCCGGTCTGACCTACCAGCTCGAGACCCTCTTCCCCGCCCAGCAAAGCCGCCAGCCCGGCCCGGCTCCAAGGATCGTCCGAGACAATGAGGACTCGAGTGGGCTGCACGTCTTCAAGCTAGGGGTGTGCAGCAAAACTCGGGGTGAGGGGACTCACCGTGAAGATATGTTGACCGTTGACCGCAAAGTCAAAGGCGGAAGGTGCAGGAAGGTTGTCTTTGCAGTTGCAGTCAACGGTAAGCGTTCCCTACACCGTCCCCAACTTGGCCTCGTCCTCGAGGTCGAACTCGTCTTCCAGGTCTTCACCCAACACCTTGGCCACGATTTGCTTGTCCAGGCGGCGTACTTCCTCGATAAAGCGCTCGAGGCCGTCGAACTCGCGGTAGACCGAGGCGAAGCGAATATAGGCCACCGGGTCGCGCTTGAGAAAGGCCATGGCCCGCAGACCAATCTCCTCAGAGGTAATCTCCATCTCCTTGACCGAATCCTCAAAGCCGTAGGCGAACTCTTGTAGCTCCTGAGGGTCTATCGGGCGCTTCATGGCGGCTAACGTAAGGCCCCGCAGCAGCTTGTTGGGGTCGAAGGTTTCTTTGCGCCCACCGCGCTTGAGCACCATCAGCGGCTCGACCTGGGCCCGTTCGTAGGTGGTGAAGCGGCGTTTACATTTGGAACACTCTCGGCGGCGACGAATTACCGAACCCTCGTCGGAAGGACGCGAGTCCAGCACGCGGCTGTCGGGGTTGGCGCAGAAGGGGCAGTTCATAAGATGGTCGCAGGTCGCAGGTCGCAGGTCAGCGGACTCTGCTCGCTGTTGGTCTCAGGCCAGATTTTGACCTGTGACCTGAAACCTGAGACATCAGACATTTTCACCCCTTTACCCCATTCCGAACGTGATTTACGGCAACTCCCGCAGCAGGTCGTAGATTTCTGGGAGTTGGGGTGGCTCGGGGAGCAAGACCTCGAGCATCTGTCCGCGCACCCCCTCAGAAATCATCGAGCCAATTGCTACTGCGGCCCGCACCAGGGGGCGGTCATGCTCCTCGTTGGCAGGGTCGCGGTTGGGAATTACCCCGTTGACCCGCACGTTGGTGGGGAAAATGCGGGTGGCTCCTTCGACCAGACCTATCACGGCCCCACGAATCGCGGCCACATGGGGCTGATTGCGCTGCAAGGGCGGCAGAACCACCGTCACGAAGCCCCCCCCACTCAAGTAGCGCAGACCCTGTTGCAACACGTATAAACTCGATTTAACATCGGCGTTCAAGAGGTCGTACCATTCCCCTTCGAGCAGCTCCACAAAGGGGGTTTTGCTCTCGGCGCTGGTGACGTGGACGATGCCATCGAGCATCCCGAACAGCTCCTCGATTTTCTCGAAGGTGTTCATCACATCCAGCACCACCGACATATCACCCCGGATAGGAATGGCGTTAGAGCCCAGGCTTTCGACCTCGGAGGCCACCGCGGTGGCCATCTCTACGTCGGGGTCAACGGTAATGACCGTGGCCCCGTTACGGGCGTAAGAACGGGCAATCGAACGCCCAAACCCGCGGCCCGCTCCTGTGACCATCACGATGCGCTCATTCAGGCCCAGGAGTTCTCGTGAAAATTCAATCATTTACCCCACTATAATAAGGCAAAGCCGTGTATGGCGCGTATTGGGCCATAGGGCGGTTTTTGGAGGGCGACCTGAAATACAGTTGGGAACGCACAATCAAGCCCTTCCCCACTCCCCTCGAGGATAAAAGCGTCGTTTCACTGTTCACTTATCCTTTTCAAAAGCATCAAGTTGCGCGACAGCACCGAAGGGGTTGCTGCTGACTTTGACCTCTCGAGAGGAAACCGGGTGGCAAACTACGAATCAGCCGAGTTGTACGACAAAATCTATGGCTTCAAGAACTATGCTCAGGAAGCTGAGCTTATCCATCAAACGATTCAGCAGTTCAAGCCCGGAGCGAAAACCCTCCTGGACGTGGCCTGCGGCACAGGTAAGCATTTAGAACCGCTCAAAACCTGTTACCAGGTCGAGGGTTTGGATCTGAGCGCCGATTTATTGCGAGAGGCCCGAAAGCGCAATCCTGAGTTGAGTTTTCATCAAGGGGATATGCGGAATTTCGAGTTGAGGAAGCGCTTTGATGCAGTGACTTGCTTGTTTAGCGCTGTCGGATACATGAACGGGCCGGAGGAGTTGCAGCAGGCGATGAACACCATGGCAAAACACCTCGAGCCCGGTGGCGTTCTTCTGCTCGAGCCCTGGATTTTCCCCCAGGATTGGGAAAGCGGGCACCTCGGGATAAACGTGGTGGATGAGCTGGGCCTCAAGCTGGTGCGGATTAACCGTAGCCGTCTCGAGGGTCGCCATTCGGTATTAATGTTTCACTATATACAGGCGACGCACCAAGAAATCCAGCACTGGGACGAGGAACATCCGCTGTTTTTGTTCACACGAGGGGAGTACGAAGGGGCGCTCGAGCGGGCCGGTCTATCGGTACAGTTCGACGAGCCAGGAATCGCCGGGCGTGGGCTGTTCACCGGGATAAAAGGCAGGTGACTAGCGAAAATTTGGAGACCTGTGCTACACTCGGTCAGTCGAATATTTCTCTCACCAGGAGGTGAACCCATGATGACGACTCCCTATCTGTCTGCCCTCAAAGTCGCTTGTGTGGTGCGCCGCCGCGTGATTATGCTCGAGCCGTAAAACTCTACGCATACCATTTCGGGGGCAAACCAAAAGGCCCCCGGATTTTTATTGCTCAAAAAGGATGGTGATGGGTATGAAAACTGAAACTCTGACCATGTTCTCAGACCCTAAGCCCTTTCCGCATTTAGGCGAGGTTCCAATGCTGCGTGACGACAAAAACTGGCTCCAAGGCGAGCTAGATGAGGTAGAGCTTCAAGATGACTCTCAGGCTGGCGAATACTTCGCCGACCGCGCCCACCGCAAAGCCCGCAAGCCGCCCCGCCACCAGACGCTGAAAAAGCTGCTTGAGGAGGGCCAAAAGGATCCTAGCGCTGGTAAGTTTTCCGACCCCGGCTTGCAAGCCTTGTGGGAGCAGGAGCAATTCACCGAGCTGCTGTGGGAACTGCGCTCGGGCAAAGAAGCCACGGTGTACGTGGTGCAGGGGCCTTCCTCCCACCCCTCTGCCAAACCTCTATCCCCCAGCTCCTTTCCCCTAAACCAGCGGAAAGGAGAGGCTGATGATTCTTTGCGAGGAGGAGAGGGGAAGGTTGAAAGCCCTGCTCTTCTGGCCGCCAAACTCTATGTGGACAGCCGAGTCCGCAGCTTCAGGAACGACGCGCTGTACCGCGAGGGGCGCTTCGTCAGCGACAAGCGGGCGCGCAAGGCCATGGAGCAGAGCAGCGAGTTTGGCATCAGTATGCACAATGTGCTGTGGGTGGGCGAGGAATACCGCCAGCTTCATGCCCTGCACAAAGCCGGGGTCTCGGTTCCCAAGCCCGTTGCTCAAGCCGGGAACGTGATTCTGATGGAGTTTATCGGCGATGAAGATGGCCCCGCGCCGCGTTTGAGCGAGGCTAACTTGAACAAAGAAGAAGCTGAGGATGCCCTCGAGCAGGCCCTCTACAACCTGGGATTAATGCTCAGCCTGGGCAAGATTCACGGCGACTACTCGACCTTCAACCTACTGTGGTGGCGCGGCAGGGTGGTGGTGATTGACTTCCCGCAGGTGGTGGAGTGGGACAAAAACCCCCACACCAAGGAGATTCTGGGGCGCGACGTGCGCGGCCTATGCCGCACTTTTAGTCATCTGGGACTGCATCCCAAGCCCGAAGCGGTGCTGCGTAAAGTTTGGCAAATCGCCCGCGCTAACCCAACCCAGTTCACCCCGGAAGAGGTGGTGTACTTGTGAGCCAGACCGCTTTGCTCGTTGTGGACGTGCAGAAAGGCCAGTTTGTAGCTAAGCCCTACCAGGCCGAAGAAACCCTGAGCCGCATCGCAGGCTTGGTTGCCAGGGCCAGGGCCGCCCAAGTTCCGGTAGTTTACGTCCAGGATGACGAGATCAGTGGGCCAGGAAATGCCGACTGGGACGTGCATCCGCGAGTAGCACCGAGGGCTGATGAGCTGCGCGTGCGTAAGCTAGCCGCCGATTCCTTTTATCAGTCGGATTTGGAGAAAGTCTTAAGCAGGTTAGATATCAGCCATCTGGTTATCTGCGGGCTACAAACCCAAGCCTGTGTGGATGCTACCGCCAGAGGTGCCGCGATGCGGGGGTACGAGGTCACACTGGCCTGTGATGCCCACAGCAACTCCGGCAGCGCTTTGCTCGCGCCCGAGCAGATCATCGCCTGGCACAACCGCATTCTGGACGAAATGTACGGCCCGGTGCACGGCTTCGAGGGCAGTCCTGGCATCCGGGTAAAGCCCTCGAGCCAAATCGAGTTTTAGGAGAACCGCATGATTAGAATTCGCCCTTTCCAAAAGCCCCAAGACTTCCTTGTAGCCGCCGAAATTTTGAACGCCATAGACTCCGAGTGGCCCCTCACGGCGCAGATGCTCGAGCACTGGGACAAAAACCACCACCCCAAGTATTTCCGCAGCGAGTGGGTGGCCGAATATCAGGGCGCGGGCGTGGTGGCCCTGGCCCACGCCGAGGAGGACGACTACGCCTTTGAAGAGGGGAAGTATTGGCTACGGGTGCGAGTGCGGCCCGAGTTTCAGGGCAGGGGCATCGGGGAAGAGCTGTACCAGCACCTGCTAAAACAGCTCAGAGAGCCGAAGAAGCTGGTGACGAGCTTCAACGAGGACAAAGTGGCCTCCAGGCGTTTTGCGGAGAAGCACGGCTTTGTCGAGGAGTGGCGGCGCTACAACTCGAGGCTGCAAACCAAAGGCTTCGACTTCTTGCCCTACGCGCATATTGAAAAACGGGTAGAGGGCGCGGGCCTGGAAATCAAAAGTCTGGCCGAGCTGATGGAGACCGACCCGGGTGCACCGCACAAGCTCTACGAGCTGGACTGGATGCTCTTTCAGGATGTGCCAATGGGGGTGGAGTTTACTAAGCGGGAGTTCGAGCAGTGGATGAAGGAGGAGGTGGACGACCCGCACTTCGTCAAGGAAGCCTGCTTTGTCGCTATTGACCCCACGCGCCACCACCCACTCACAGGTACCATGGTGGGCTACACCAGCTTGATACGCAACCCAGCGGGTTTCTGGGGCATCGGCATGACCGGGGTGCTGCGCGAATACCGGGGTAAGGGTCTGGCTAAAGCCCTCAAGCTGAAGGGGATACGCTACGTGCAGGCCCACGGAGCAGAAGAAATCCGCACCACCAACGACCCGCCCAACATGGCCATGCTGCAAATCAATTTGTCCATTGGCTTCCAGCGCTGGCCCCCCACGCTGCGCTTCGCTAAACGCCTGGATGGGGGCACAGTCGAGCCTTTCGATGAGGCGAAATATGCGGCTAGGAAGTAGCGAACGCGGTCTTTGTTGGTGGAGATTGGTGTGGCATAGACCCCCCTCCTATCAAGGTCTACTGCTGGAGCACGTAACCTTTGGCAAGCCTGACGCGGTTCCCCACTGCGTGCAGGGGGGAACTAAGGGCGCGAGGGCATATACCGAATTGCTGATGGCTCCGTAAATCGTGGGGGGTTGTTTTTACGAATCCGACCCGAACAGCCGATTAATGCTGTAGCTGATCAGGAAATACAGCACCAGCAGCATGATTAATAGTCCCCACCAGGGGGTTTGAACCCAGATCACCACGAAGGTGCGCTCCAATATCTTCCACAGGATGAAGCCGAAGATAAGCGTCGTCACCAAAGCCGCCAGCCGTTGCCGCAGTTTGGAACCCATGCCTCGAGTGTAGCAAACGCATATACGGCCAAGCGCGAAGGAGACCATATGACCCTGAACCTGAGCATCCGGCCTTTCACCCCCCACGATTACCCCGCTATAGCCCACGTTCGCAGTACCGTGTGGCCCGACAATCCAGTCCTGCCCCAAACCCTGCGTAACCAGGACGAACGCATGAAACCGGGCCTGGTGCTGCGCCGCTTGGTAGCGGAAAATAACGGTAGGGTCGTGGGATACGCGAATTTCTCGCATATGGAGTGGATGTATCACCCCCAGAAGTTTTGGACGAACCTCCTGGTTCATCCCGAGCACCAACGGCAGGGCATCGGGAGCGCCCTGTACGAGCACTTAATGAATGAACTCAGGGCCTTCGACCCCATCAAGCTCAGCGCCTCCACTCGAGAGGATAAAAGCCAGGCCCTGCGCTTCATGCAAAAGCACGGCTTCAAAGAGGAGTTCCGGGCCTGGGAGTCGCGGCTCGACCTGGCCGGGTTTGAGCCCGAAAAATGGGCTGGGCACATCCAGAAAGTCCTCAGGGACGGCTACGAAATCAAGAGCCTGGCGGAGTTGGAAGGCGACCCCCAGCGCGAGCGCGAGATGTACGCTCTCGACCTCGAGTGCAGCCGCGACGTGCCCCTGCCGCCCGGCGAGGCCTTCACTTTCCCCGACCTCGAGCGCTACTGGCAAAACGCTCGTGCCAACACCAATTTCCGGCCTGAGATGTGGTTCCTGGCGGTCAAGGACGGTGAATATGCTGGGGTCTCACAGCTCTTCGCCCGCCCCGCCGACCACGACCTGAACACCGGGTTTACGGCAGTCAAGCCTACCCACCGCCGCCATGGGGTCGCGCTGGCCCTAAAGCTGACCGCCCTCGAGTATGCCAAGGGCCAGGGCAAAACCGCCGTCCGCACCGAGAACGCCCAGGTCAACCGGCCCATGCTCTCTATTAACGAGAGGCTGGGCTTCGAGAAACTGCCCGCCTGGATTGACTTTGCCAAGGTGCTCAAGGGAGAAGCATGAAGCTCCAATCGCTGAGTCTGCGCACCGAGCTGATGCTGCGCAGCTTCCAGAGTGAGGTGGTGGAAAAGCCTGAGTACATCGTCATTCACACCCCACAAAACCCCAGCTTTCGCTGGGGCAACTACCTCATTTTCCAGCAGCCACCCAAAGCTGGCGATGTGGAGCGCTGGAAGGCCATCTTCGCCCAGGAAATCGGTGTGCCACCGGTCATCAATCACTTGCTTTTGGCCTGGGACGGCGTGGCGGGCCAGCAAGGGGCCGCGCAGGAGTTCGTGCAGGCTGACTTCAGCCTCGAGGAAAGCTTGACCCTGACCGCGAAAAGTGTCAACCCGCCGCCCAAGCTCAACCGCCAGTGTGAGGTTCGCGCCTTGGAGAGCGATGTAGCGTGGGAGGAATGGCTCGAGCTGGCCCTGGCCTCGATGGCTGCCGAGCCGCCGGATAAGCGTGAGGGCAGGGGGTATAGGGCTTTTCTCGAGAAGACGATTCTCGAGCGCAAAGGCATGATTGCGGCGGGTTGGGGGCAATGGTTCGGGGCTTACCTGGACGGCAAGCTCGGCTCGAGCATGGGATTATTTGTCCGCTAGGGGCTGGGACGGTTTCAAAGTGTGGACACTCACCCCGAGTTTCGCCGTCAGGGTCTGGCTGGAACCTTGCTGTACCACGTTGCCCAGAAAGGTTTTCTCGAGATGGGCGCAGAGGATTTGGTCATTGTGGCCGACGAAAACTATTTCGCCAAGAACATCTACGCCTCGGTGGGGTTTGGCCCTACCGAGCGGACGGTGGCAGTGCAATGGTCGCGCAGGGATACGTAGGGGTATTTGCCTCCCCTTGGGGACGCTATTCTCCCCAAACATCAGAGGAGGTGGCGCGAATGCGCCGAAGGGGTTGGTTTTACAGCACCCCAACGAGCAAACCGAGCGCCGCACCCCCGGCAATCACCGCCAGGACATTCACGCCCCGGTAAATCAGAAAGGTGGCGACTCCCGCAACTACAAACCATACCAGCGAGCCCAGCGAAACCTGGGCCAGTACCAGCACCGTGCTGGCCGAAAGGCCAATCCCAACGGGAACCAGGGCCCGGCGCAGAGCCCGGCTCCAGTGGGCTTTTTGCATCCACTCCCAGCCCCAGACCAGGGCAATAGCCCCCACCGCACCGGGCAGAAACATTCCCAGCATTGCGGCGAAAGCCCCCCCGACCCCAGCGGCGCTCAGGCCATAAAACAGCACCGCCAGCATGTTGGGCCCCGGTACGAACTGCCCCAGCGCGAAGCCGTCGGCGAACTCCCGGCGGGTCAGCCAGCCATTTGCCAGGAGTACCCGAGACATCTCCGGCAGGTTGGCCATCCCCCCGCCGAAACTCAAAACCCCGAAGCGCAGGAAGGTCAGGAACACCTCCGGCAGGCTACCCGCCACGGCTCTCCTTCCAGTACAGGGTCAGGCCTAGGGGAACCGCCAGCAAGAGTACCAGCAGCAGCGACCAATGCAGCAAGCCATACATCACGAATACCAACAGCGCCAGCAGCACCGCCTTCAGCGAGTCCAGTGCTGCCGGAACCTGCCGTAGCGAGGTCGCCAGAATCAGGCCCACCGCCGCCGCTGCCACCCCCTCGAGCGCGTTCTGTGCCCACGAGCCCGGCAGCACACCCAGGTGGAAATAGGCCAGGCTCAACACAATCATCAGCGTGGCCCCCGGTGTGAGCACTCCCAGCAGGGCCAGGATTCCCCCCATCACCCCCCCCAGCCGGGCTCCCATGTGGGCTGCCAGGTTGGCAAACACCGGCCCCGGTAAAATGCGGCACAGGGCGGTGGTTTCCAGAAACTCCCGGTCGTTCATCCAGCCCCGCCGCAGCACGATGGCGCTGTAAATCTGGGCGTTGCCACCCCCGCCAAAAGCCACCAACCCGACCTCCAAAAAAGCTAGAAACAGCTTACCGAGCGGCACTTTCACACTTCGGATGATAGGCCATAAAAGATGAAGGAGGGAAGTCCTTTGGAGTCAAAGTTACTCGAACTTGACGAACATCGGCGGCTCGAGGCCGATCATCCGGGCCATCACCCACAGTTGACCTTTGTGATGAGCTTGGTGCTGGATCAGAAAATCCAACAGACGGTAGACCGGCATGGTGCGCCCTCCGAAGGCTTGTATCTCGCTGGTGAGCTGGGCCTCGCTCAAGGCTGCGATGGTCGAATGGGCTTTCTCGCTGACGGTACGGATGCGCTCGAGGGCGGCGGGGAAATCGGGCGAGGGCGGCAGGCGCTCGGGTTTCCCCCCGGTAGCCATGACCCCAAAACTGTTAGCGGTGCTGGCCAGGTGGTCTACCAATTCGGTTATGCTTCTTCCGCCCTCCCAGGCCGTAAAGCGGCCTTTATCGGCGGGGATTTTCTCGAGCAACTCCAGCAGCGGGGCACGGTGCATCATAAAAGCCTGGGCATATTCGGTGGCGGTATTGGGCATAGGTTTTCCTCCACTTCAAAGCCTATTCTCGCGTTGCGAAGCTAAAAGGAGTCTGGTTCATGAATCCCATTCGGTCATTTGCTGAAACCGACTACCCCGCCACGATCGGGTTATGGAACCGCCTCAACCCCGACCGCAGCCGCAGCCTGGAAGACACGCGCCATACCGATGCCAGCTTAGAGGGCAAAGTCCGCAAAGGTCGCTGGGTGGCCGAGGTGGACGGGGAAATCGTGGGTGTGGGCGAGTACAGCCAGAACCTGGGCAGCCTGCATCCACAGAAGTTCATCCTCGAGGGCTATGTAGCCCCAGAGTTCCAGGGCCAAGGCATCGGGAAAGCCTTGTATGATCAGGTTCTAGAAGCACTTCAGGGGTATAACCCAATCTCCCTGCGCACCACCGTGCGCGAGAACAGCAGCAGGGCTCTGCGGTTTTTGCAGGAGCGCGGCTACGCCGAGACCAAGCGCGACTGGGTGAGCGTTTTGCAAGTTGCTGAGGCCCACCTCGAGCCCTTCGTGGGCTTGGAAGAGCGCCTAAAAGCCCAGGGCCTCGAGATTCGTAGCTTGGCCGAACTGCTACAAACCGACCCCCAGGCCATATCCAAACTTCATGCCCTGTTCTCGGAAATCCGCCTCGACACCCCGCGCTCCGAGCCCCCCACCCCGATTAGCCTCGAGACCTTCGTCGAGAACGTCGTCAGTGGGCCGGATTACGACCCCAAGGCGTTTTTTATCGCGCTGGAAAACATCGAGTGGGTCGGTATGAGCTGTATGTTCCGGGTCGGCCAGGCCAAAGAGTTAGACCACTGGTTCACCGGAACGCGGCGGCCCTGGCGCGGGCGGGGCATCGCTCAGGCGCTCAAAGTGCGGACGGTACGGTTTGCCAGGGAAAACGGCTTCGCCACCATCCGCACCGATAACGACTCGCGCAACGCAGCTATGCTTGCCATCAATGACCGGCTGGGCTTCCGGCGGGGAGCGGCGCAAATTTCCCTGCTCAAGGAGCTTGTCCACGGAGCAGTTCTATAGAGCGGTTTTCGCAAAGAACCTGGGGGTAGCCTGGGCCTATTGACTGGGCCCAGCAGAGAACCGCGATAGCGAACGGTTGGGTTCTACAGCAATCCCTGTCGCAGCGCCTTGATGGCCGCCTGGGTGCGGTCAGAGGCCGAGAGTTTGCCCAACAACTCCTCGATGTGGGTCTTGACGGTGCTCAAGCTGATGCCGAGGCTCTGGGCAATTTCCTTGTTGGAGAGCCCATCGGTGATGAGGGTGAGCACCTCGAGCTCCCTTGGGCTGAGCGGCGACTGTGCACTCGGCACGCTGACCTGGGCCAAAACCATGTGCGCGATCTGCGGGTCGAGGTGGGTCGAGCCCATTGCGGCGGCGCGGATAGCGAGGAGCAGCGAGGCCTTGGTGTGGGGGGCGGAGCGACTATGACTGATGTTGCGCTGATTTTGCTGCTGAGCATCGCGCTCTCGTGGCCGCTGGGGGTATACATGGCTCGAGTCTTCTCGGGTGAGCGGACTTTCACGGACTTCCTGAATCCGCTCGAGCGCGGCCTTCTTGGTTGATGTTCGTGAGCCCGGCGGTGGGGCTGGCCGCGCTCGTAGCGATTCTGCGGGCTTTCTTGAACCGTGATGGGAACCTCGGGAACTACTACGTGGATGTCACGCGGGGCATTACCCGCGTCCTGTTGCCGTTGTCGGTGGTGTGGATGCTCTTCCTCACCTGGCAGGGCGTACCGAGCACCTTCTCCGGCACGAAGACGGTGATGCTGCTCGAGCCCCAAACGGTCACGGTGAACAACCAGAAGCAGACCATCACTCAGCAAGTCAATCAGTAGCCGCACTCGTGGCTATCAAGCAGCTCGGGACGAACGGCGGCGGCTGGTACGGGCCGAACAGCAGCTTCCCGCTCGAGGACCCCACGCCTTTGAGTAATCTGCTCGAGGCCGTCACAAGGTCTACGTCGGGGCGGCGGCAAGGGTGGGTAAGACCTTCCGGGCTTTGGGCGAGATTCGGGAGCGCCTCGAGGCCGGTGAGGATGCGCTTATCGGCTACCTCGAGACTCATTCCAGGCCCGACACTATGAAGGGCTGCCCATCTTCCCCCGCAAAGAGGTCGAGTACAAACGGGTAAAGCTCCCTGAGATGGATTTGGAAGGGCTGTTGGCCCGTAGACCGGCTGTGGCTTTAATGGATGAGCTGGCCCATACCAACGTTGCCGGTTGCAAAAATGCTAAGCGCTGGCAAGATGTTGAAGAACTGCTGAGCATGGGCATCAGTGTGGTCTCGACGATGAACATCCAGCACCTCGAGTCGGTCAACGACTTGGTAGCCCAACTAACCGGGGTTCGGGTGAAAGAGCGCGTCTCAGACAAGGTATTGCAGGAAGCCGATGAGATTATTTTGGTGGATGTGACCCCCGAAGTTTTGCAGCAGCGCTTGCGGGCAGGGAAAATCTGCCCACAGGCCAAGGTCGAGCAGGCTCTGAGGAACTTCTTTAGCACGGACAACCTAGCCGTGTTGCGTGAGCTGGCTTTGCGCCAGGTGGCCGATAAGGTCGAGGAGGATGCAAGCGAAAACGAGTTTTCTTCGGCCCTCAAGGAGCGCATCTGTGTTGCCATTACTCCAAACCCGCGTGACAGTCTGTTGGTGCGTCGCGGGGCCATTTTGGCCCCGCGACTGCGCGGCGACTTGTACGTGGTTTACGTGCGGCACAAACGTCTGAGCCGTGAGGAAGAGAAGACTCTCGACAGCCATCGCATTGTCGCCCAGAGCTTGGAGGGAAAGTTTGAGACCCTTGAGGGGCACGACATTGCCATGGCTCTGGCTGCCTTCGTTAAGGAGCACGGCATCACCCAGCTCGTCCTGGGCGAGAACTCTAACCCCACCTGGCGTGACTTCTTCCGGCTCTCGATTATTCAGCGCCTGATTTATCTGACCCACGATATTGACATCCACATCATGGGTCGGCGCACAGAGTCACACTAGCCCAACCCACTCCTTATCGCGGCTTGCGCTATTTTTGCCGCGACTACTGGCGGAAAAAAGTGAGCTGGGTACAGTCTTTCTAATGGAGTGGGCGGTTCTATTCTTTCTGAAAACCACTCTAGCCCTAGCAGGTATCCGCAAAGTTGTTCTGCGGTCAAAAAGTTATGGCCAGGAAATACTCCATCTCCTGACTACTGGTCTATATTGCTTCACCTACGTTGTTTGGCTGATGGTGCCAAGGGGCGGAATTGAACCGCCGACACTGCGATTTTCAGTCGCATGCTCTACCAACTGAGCTACCTTGGCAAAAAGCCCCCTACGGGGGTATTGGCGCTCCGGACGGGACTTGAACCCGCGATCTCCCACGTGACAGGCGGGTATGTTAACCAACTACACCACCGGAGCATTGAGCGCCATTGTGCGCCTTAGGCTGTCTTCCTTCAGACAGGCACATAGGATAATAGCGGCTGGCCTGAAAGGTGTCAAGCGCATGGCTCGAGGCGATTCTGAGGACAAAACTCTTTCCTGGCGCGAAGTGTTGGTGCAGCACAAAACTCTGCGGGGCATCGCGCACGGTAGCCTATTGGTGGATTTCGGCGAGTCGGGGTATCGCAACCTTCACCTGCCCGATGGGCGCATCCGGTATCCGGGCGAAGGTTTGGCCGGGAACCAGCAGCCGGTGCGGGGAAATCGAATTTTACTCGAGGCCCTGGAGTCGGGTTGCCCGATGCGGGTTTTCCGCCGGGAGGGAACCAACCGTTGGCGAGACCTTGGCCCTTACTGCCTGGAACAGGTGGAATATCGTTTGGAGGAGGCTGAAGGACGTTATATCTACTGGTTTACCCTGGCTCCGGCACTGCCGGACACTCAAAACGGTTGACCTTCTGGAGGAAGGCTGCGAGTTGGGCCGGGTCTTTGATGCGGGGTGCGGCTTCTACGCCGCTCGAGACATCCACCGCGTAGGGCCGAAGGGCTAAAACCTGCTCGACATTGCCCGGATTGAGCCCCCCCGCCACAATTAGGCGCGGATGCTTCAGCAGAGGGGTCAGCCACTCCGAGGGATAGCCCCGCCCACTGCCGGGGGTGGTTCCGTCTACCATCAGCGCGTCACAAGGATAATCTGACCAGTCTGGAAGAGCCGGGCCATCGAGCGTGAAGACTTTGATGAGGGGGTAGTGCTGGCGGATTTCTTCGGCCCACTGTGGGGGTTCATTTCCGTGTAACTGCACCACTTGCAGTTTGGCGGTTTGCATGGTCTCCAGAACTGCTTCGGGCGGGGCATTCACGAATACCCCCACGCGAGTTATGAAGGGTCCCAGGGCGGTGCTGATGGGGCGAACCTGCTGGGGCTCGAGGTAGCGCTTGGTTCCGGCGGCCAGGATAAAACCCACCGCCCAGGCCCCGAGTTGCTCGGCTAGGAGTGCATCCTCAGCTCTAGTGATGCCGCAAATCTTGGCCCGTACCATCCTTATAGTGTAGGAGCAAACCTTGTGTTTGCCCACTGGGGCGCTAAATTGAGGCCATGAAGATTTACACCAAAACCGGCGACCAGGGCGAAACTGGCTTGTACGGAGCAGATCGGGTCGGCAAAGACCATCCCCGCGTGGAAGCCTATGGCACGGTAGACGAGGCCAACAGCGCGATGGGGCTGGCCAGGGCCGCATTGCCCCCTAGCCACGAGGATATTCAAGCCGACCTCGAGTATCTGCAAAACGCCCTTTTCGACCTTGGTGCCGACCTGGCTACCCGGTTTGGCGGCCCCTACGAGAAAAACTTGGTGAGGCTGGATCGGGCCGATGTGGAGCGGCTCGAGACCCTTATTGACCATTACCAGGAAGAAGCCCCGGCATTTACCGGCTTTATTCATCCGGGGGGTCATCCTGCTGCGGCTGCGCTGCATTTGGCACGAACCATTGCCCGCCGGGCCGAGCGCCGGGTGGTCGAGTTGATGCACCAGGAGGAGATCAACCTCGAGGCCATGCGCTATCTCAACCGCCTCTCGGATTTGCTCTTCACCTTGGCGCGGGTGGTCAACAAACGCCAGGGTTTGGAGGAAGAGAAGTGGCTGGTTAAGAAACGCAGATAGCAAAGGGCAGAGGGCTAAAGATCGTCGTACGTCTTACGCTAAAAATCAAAAGTCGAAGGTCGAAGGTCTAAAGACGAGAGGCCCAAAAGCTACACCAGGACAGCATAATTGCTCTATCAAGAAACACCGTCTGGGACGTGGTCTATGTTTTTAGGCTTTTGACTTTGAGGTTTTGGTCTTAGAGCGGTTTTGGAAAGAAAACGGCAGTCCACTCCGATAGAAAGAGCGTACCAAGCTCATTTTTGGC
>JADEYI010000916.1_pt1 | contig 28875 bp, 38 predicted proteins | sample 8542331 | NCBI WGS metagenome assembly JADEYI01 (sample SAMN16510988, study PRJNA670497) | mine drainage metagenome | isolation source: biofilm near Copperflume 1 | place: Germany: Marsberg coppermine Kilianstollen | collected 2018-02 | reverse complement strand
TGCAGCTTGTCTGCAGGACGCACCTTGCCTCTTGGCAGGAAAAGCGTGTAATAATTAATTAATGATAATTTGGGGGGCAGTGACCTCGCACATTGAGGACACATCACCGGTCTGAAGACGGACACTGCAGTGCCAGAAAGGCATGGAAATGCAAATCGCCCCAAGCATGGTGCCTTAGTAAAGCTCATACAAAGTTCTGAAAGACACAATGACAATTTGTGTCGACGTGACACAACAGCAGCCAGCATGTAATATGACAAGGCTATGGCAACCCCTAGATGAACGGGGCATGGTTTAGTGTTCTGGCAAAGAGGAGTCTCATCCCCTTTGACACGGGAGCAATGCCCGATTCAAGATGTTAGATGACTGGCCGTTGACTCACCCGGTGAGCACCTGGCTGCCGTCGTTGTCCTTGGTCTTGAAGTCCAGGTCGTACTTGTTGTCCTTAGTCAGGAACTCCGAGGCAGCCACGTCCATGCCAATCTTCACCTTGCCAGTGTATCCAGCGGCCTGCATGCATGCAACGTTTTTTTTATGATCACATTTTTAGCGGCCACCCCGCCTCTACCAGCCCTTCCTTTGAATCGATGTCTCTGGAATATAAATCAAATGGCCTAGGAACACGCCAAATGACATGAAAGACAGGGATGTGCAAGCCTCAAATGCATGGACTGACAGCAGGGCAAGCATCACTGCTGCACATCATGGAAGTAGCCATGCAATCACTTAGTCAATCTTAATGATTGATAATTAACTTTGATTGGTACTCACCTCAATGGCCTGGTTGACCAGGTTGAGGCCCTCCTCGTTGGAGCCAATGTTGGGAGCGAAGCCGCCCTCATCTCCAACATTGCAGGCGTCCTGCATTCCACACAGAACTCATTCACTCAAATAAGACCGGAGAGCCAGAACTGCTTGTCTTAGCCCCGATCATGTTGCTCACCCTACCCCGACACTAAACATCCCAATCCCCAGCTGAAAGCGCCTTTGCGAAGAGCAGCAGACACTGTCAGACAATAGCAAGCCGCTAAGCCACCACGCTCGAAAAGGAATGAACTCATGCATGTTTGCGGACAGGCAGGGAGAGAAGAGCTGCACACCTGGCCATACTTCTTCTTGATGATGCTCTTGAGATTGTGGTACACCTCAGCACCGGCCTGCAGTGCCTCGCTGAAGGTCTTCACTCCAGTTGGCAGGATCATGAACTCCTGCAGCACGCACAGCAAGCACATCGGTCAGATCTTAGCCACAGAGATTGTGTAGATGCATATTGTCTTCGGCCGCTATCATCCGATATTCTGAGTTGGTGATTGCTCTGGGAGGCATTCCGAGCAATGCAGGTGAGCGGGAGTGGCAATGCAGCCCAGTAGAATGTCAGACATGTACATGCTGCGCTCTTGCACACCCCGCCAAAACACATGTGACCTCTGTGTCTCTTTCGGGCTGGGCACCTGGTAGAAAGAATAGCACGCCAGGCCCCTAAATAATTCTGCATGAATTCTAATGTGCAGCAGAAGCGGGCATGGAGTTTCCTGGGAGCGAGAAGGGTGGCTCAATACTGGCTCCGCGCCATCCACGCTGAATAAAGCTTGTCACTGTGGACTGCCCCTTGAATGGGGGATGGAAGGGTGGCTGACCACTGGCCCCGCACCACTCTCATGATGTTGCATGAATGTTGTCGCAGAAGGGTGATGCACCTGCATGGCGAGTGCGTTGCCGGCGTGGGAGCCTCCGTTGATGATGTTGAAGGAGGGGACTGGCAGCACCAGCTTCTTGTTGCCCGCCAGGTCAGCCAGGTGCTGGTACAGGGGAACGCCCTTCTCCGCCGCGCCCGCCTGCAATTAGTCATCAGCCAAGTCATGCAATGGGCTCAGAAAACTCGTACATGAAGGTAAGGCAGGGAAAGCATCTGTAACTTGTTATGTCTTGCCCCATGATGGCAGGAAAGCTGTTCACAGTTCTTAGCTCGCCCATTGACTGCAACAGGAGCTCTGGCCCATGTCTGGCATGCATCACTGAAGGGACTGGCAGCTCAAGAGCTCCCCATGCTCCCCTGACCGCTCAGGAAAACTTTGCAAGAAATCACTTAGCGTCTCATCACTGCATGTCCTCAAGAGTTGATGCAGGTGCGCTGCTGCTGGCAAACGCCTCAGGATAGTGCACAGCGCAACAAGTGACACGGTGATCTCATGGGTGTGGGTTTGCACGGTTCTGTGGCTTCAGCATAGAGGCAATGGAGACTCTGACTCTGAGAATGGGGATGCTTTAGTCAAAGACTCCACGCTCGCTACGCTCCTGCCGCAGCATAGCCACAGGGAAGGGGCTTGCACCTTGGCAACGGCCAGCGAGACGGCCAGGATTGCGTTGGCGCCCAGCTTGGCCTTGTTGTCAGTGCCATCGAGCTCCATCATCTTGTTGTCGATCGCCGTCTGGTCCACCGGGTTCATTCCCTGCAATGCGCATCTTAATCTCACTGCACCATCGAGGGAAACGCAACAGGACACTATTGCTCTGGTGTGGGGTGGGACGAGCATGCATGCATGCATGCCAGTTGTCTCTGGCTTCACGGCAGCCTTCGATTGAGCATTGGCGATTGCACGAGGCAAGCATGCAACAGACTTATTGCATCTGATGGGAGCCATCAACATTGTGCCCTGCTTGTCATGAGATTGTAAGGACCACAAAGAGGCATAAGAAACGCTAGAGAGACATAGGTGCTTGCCTTCAGGGCAGGGCCAATGATCTTGTTGACGTTCTCAACAGCCTTGAGAACTCCCTTGCCCAGGTACCTGCAAGAAGGGGAATTACTTGAGCCTTTTTAAGTCTCCACATTAATACATGACTCCATACCCTGTGAAAAGTTGTACATGCAAATCCTAGCACATGTTCTGTATAAAAGGAGGGACAAGGTAGCAAGTCTTTCCAAGATTCCGATGTGTCACATGGACAGTTTCAGCTTACGTTCCCTTGTCGGCATCACGAAGCTCCACGGCCTCGTAGATTCCAGTGGAAGCGCCTGAGGGAACGGCTGCGCGGTACCAGCCCTTGTACGTGTAGACGTCGGCCTCAACAGTGGGATTGCCACGAGAGTCGATGATCTGGCGGCCGATCACCTTGGTGATCTCTGCAGGAGCGAGCTTCCGCAGGGTCTCGGCCTGTACAGTTTTAAGAAAGGTTGCTGAGAGTGTGCAGCTTACAATTGGGCAACAAGGAGGGTGTTTAACAGGTAACGTTAGGGCACCTCGCTGTCAGGACATTACAAACCTCCAAAGCTACTTGCTTGATATTATGCAGCAGCACCCGGTACTATACAGAATAAAAAAATCGCACCATGAAGGAAATTGGCTCATCAGGCTTCGACTTGACAGTCGCATTGATAACATCCTCCACCTTCTTGCTCAAATCTGCAGTGAACCCGCCAACAGATTTAGAGGTGAGCATCCAGGACAAGCATTATTACAGAGACAAGAACTGAAAACAACGCAAGGAGGCAATGAACCCATCGCACCGTGCTTGTCGATGTACTCCTGCAAGAGCACATCCCAAAGTCAATATAGGGTGAGGCAAGCACCCAACCAAGAAAAAGAATCAGGACACACGAGATATCCTCAATAATCTATTGAAGTGTTATGGAGTCTTGCAGTGAGCATCAAGGCAAGAATTTGATCTCTTAGAGAGGCTGAGCAGCTGGCCTTCTAGATGACCTACCTGCACAGACATGGTGAGTGCTCGCTGGATAGTCCTTCTTGTGCTATGTCTGCGCGATACTGGTGTTCTTTGATTTCTACAAAGACTCCTTTCCGTACAGAACCTTTGTGGGAAGGTGCTCGAGATCACTGCAGCCATTCAATGCATCAGGTCTTCACGGTTTCAATGGCCGTGCACGTGGGGGACCGCCTCATTACCTCACCAATCTCCGACATGCCTAGAACAGATGAACTTCAACAGTGACAGCTCCGACACCTCCAGCTGTTGCATGCGAGGCTGTTGTGTTCATGCACTGGTGCTGTCTGCGGCCAAGCATGACTCACAGGACCTGGTGATGAACCACCACTGCGGCAGTGTTGATAAGCAACAGAAGGGGTCCAAACGACAGATCTGGATCATTGCATTTTATCAACACTTCGAAGAATTCTGATGGCCATCATAGCACGGTGACATGCCTTGAATGTGCCTCGCCTTGTCTCCCTTGATGGTTATTTTATAGTTTATTACTGCAATATGACGAGGCCTGGCACCGGTGCCGGTCATCATACAGGTGCCAGCAGTATCAATGTTCTGGCTGCTGTTGTTCTATAGAGACACAACTTCGATTGTCCTGTCAGCAGTGCAGCAACAGGCTTGAATTTTTGCCAACTAACCATTGCTGGCAAAGAGCGACGGGGCATGCGCAGCAAAGTCCCCAAGAAAAGCTTCCCTCCAACGTGGGGACCTCAAGCCGTGACAATGTCAACTGCAGCAAATGAAAAGGCATACACCGCTCTGTTTTATTCGCACTTCGCCCTGCCAAGCCAGGTGACTCTCAACAGCCCCTGTTCTGCCCCGAAGTTTCAGATCAAGGGGAGAGGGGAATTATATCTCAATTGAACTCGTGTAGAAGAACACTTGTCTTGCGACAGAGTCCTCTGGCTGAATCTGAGAGCCAATACTCCATGCAACCCAGTACAAAATCCAACAGCCGCCCTGGCCAGTAACGATGATAATACCCATGTCACAGCTATCTCCTCCTATGCCTAAAGATGTGAGCGCTCAGCATCGATCGCAGCGATCGGCTTTCCTTCTTTTGAGGCGGCTGCTTTGCTGCCTGCTTGGGCCGCTCCTCTGGGTCCGGCTCGCGCTTCTTCACATGTTTCTTGCAGAACTTCTCTGCGCTGTTCGCCACCCGCTCCTTCACATCGATCTGCGCATACTCCCAGTACGCATCCAAGCTCCTGCAGCATCACAAGCAAAAATAAATCCTTCAGCTTTCATTCTACTGAACAGCTCCATTGATCCATTAGTCATTGGTCAGGCTTCATTCTCAGGTATCTTGTCCCCACTTACACGGAGTGCTTTGCATCTTACAATTTATGCAAGAATTGCACGCAGATATCAGGATAAAGTATCCTGCTGCATTTGCAATCTATCCATTACAAGGTCACTTGGGGCCTCAGGGCAACCAGAAGGTAGCCAATCTCTTGAGGTGCAGTCTTTTGCCACATGTAAGCATTTTGTTAATCTATCAGGGGAGAGAGAGAAAGGTTTGTGCTCACCTGACATCTCCCATGCCATAATATTTGAGGGAAGACTCAGTTTCCCCCTCGGGCGCAGTCTCGTTCATGCCCAGCATATACCGCGCGCGCTTGTTGCTCTCCTGCTGAGGGTAGTACCACTCCTCCGTCCTGTCCCGGTAGATGTTTGGCGTCTCCACCCTGCTCAAACAGGCCACTCCATTTCAAGACGCTGCCTGTCACAGAGAATTGCATAATTACCCTGTAGCGTACATTGGTAAACCTCTCACACAATTGGCGCGGCTTCAATATAGGAGAACCAAGTCTGAAGAATAAGAGTGCAAGGTCTCAAAGGCATGTGGCACACCTCTCATGAGCCTTACAACCTACCTTCTTTACATGTCTCATGCATGCATGCAATGTTTGGGGTGCCCTTTGCGACCTTCACTTCCGCACCCTTTTTTACTGTCCTTCTGCAGGGAAATTCCGGGCACAACATCAGATGTAGAAGGGAACTACACCCTTGTATCTGGCAGCACTGTGGCTGCCCCCGCACCTTTTGTAGTGGTGCTTGACGATGCTGAGGTCTGGTGCAAACAAGAGTCATGTGCCACAGCCGGCAACAATGACAAATCTGCCATGCGCATGCATGCATGCAGCGGTTGCGGTGGCTTCAGCCACGAACAGAGCACTAGAAATTTTGTTTCAAACTCCATTTTTGAAAACAGTAAGATTCCACGGTCTCAGAGAGCGTTCCATTACCTGTTGTAGTGGTGTTTGACGATGTTGAGGTCGGGTGCAAAGAGGTCCCAGCCTTTGGTCCAGAGGCGGGCAGAGTACAATATTTCCTCGCCCACAAACATCATGTCCAGCTTAGGGTCGAAGGGAACGTCCAGCAGAACGTCCGCGCTGCTCAGCTGGAAGCCCGCGCCCACGAATGGCGAATCCGCAAACTCCCCGAGCTGCGCGCGTGACACAGTGGCTCAAGATTCTAACAATTTTATCCTTCACTGCCAGAGGCATGGTGCCTAAAAATGGATCTCTCAAGGAGCTGGCCATGGAGCATGAGATTGTGTTTTAGCCATCGAAGGGCTGTGCATTGCAAGCATAGGGGGAATGACATGCTTTGTTGCAGCAGTGCGTATGCAGACGAGCAGCGGGTAAAGGCTGGCACGCATCCTACCCCTTGATGGACTTGCCAGACCCGTGCAAGACCCAAAAACCATGGGCACCGTTTGTACCGCCCCCCGCCAGCCGGGTGTCAAGTGTCAAAGTTTGTGAGTGCATAACCAGGGATCTGCTATGTGCGAGTATATTTGACTGCATGCGCAGTGCAAGTGGAGGCCTCCTTGCTTGTACTGGATGCATCAGGCGCAGCTGAGATTAAATAGCCACCTGCCTTTCAAGCATTTAGAGCAGAGCAAAGAGGTTGGCACAAGGCCCGAAACAATCAGGCCCCCTACATAGGGTTCGAGGCGCTCAGGAGACTAGATCAACAATTCTGTGAGGACTCCTCCGGGGCGCTCAGGTCAGGGGTTGAAAGCAGGGGAGCGGAGGGTTTCTACCTTGAAGTCAAATGACATGGCCTCGAAGCTGGGCATCTTTGAACCCTCATCGAAGTGGCTCTTGCACAGAATAGGCACCTGCACCCCACATATTGACCTCACAGTCATGTTCCATGTGAGGTTGTTATTATCATTTTTTTTATAACACGCTTTTCATGCCAAGAGGCAAGATGCGTCCGGCAGACAAGCTGCAGTTAAAGGCTGTCATAATCCTACCCCTTGTTGGACTCACCAGATCCATGCAAGACCCAATCAACCGTGGGCACGGTGCTCAGTATTTATGTCGGCCCTTGTCAGCCGGGGCCAAGTAAGATTATATTGCTCACTTAAAAACCATGAATCCACCATTTCATTCCCCCTGAAAGTCCATTCTCCATACCGAGCCAGGCTTGTCTTTTGCACCCCCTTTTTGATGACATCATGTCATTGACAGGCTGCAGATATGGGGCTCATCTGGATGCCAGGCTCCGGAGGTATCGATTCATCACCATCAAGGCCCCTATATTCTAAAGCTGTATACATATTTTCTTTATAATTCTGATGCTCTGTGGGGTTACCTGGACGGAGTCAGTGTCGTTGTGCGCGGGTGGATAGTGCGATATGAAGCACTTGTCCGAGGGGCATCGATCCAGCATCGCTATAATCGCATTGTCCCAGTCCTGCGCATGCATGCACCAGCTGACTAATAATCATTATAAATTATTGCACGCTTTCCCTGCCAGAGGCAAGGTACGTCTGCACACAAGCTGCATGTAAAGGCTGCCGGAGATTTAACCCCCTGATGGACTCGCCAGATCCAAGCAAGACCCGATCAACCGTGGGCACGGTGCTCAGTATGTGTATCGCACCCTGCCAGCCGGGGCTGTGAAGAGACAGTAGGTGAATAAAGAGGATATAGACCTCCAATGTTGCACGTCTGACAGGCAAGGTGGCAGAGTGTATTTGACAGGCGCTGCGCCTGATGAGGAACCATGCGTTTGGTATGTTTATGCGTTTCAGATAAAGTCATGCATGGGCATCAGGAAAGTGCATCTGGTCCTACTTGGCATCACTCTCAGTCAGGGACCAAACCCCTTGAGCCTTCTCTTCAACTCAAGACCTGGCCCCTTTATGGCGCTCTGCTGCAACCCCTCTTGATCAACTCACCTACACAAATTTTCCTTTTGGGCGAGCCTACACAACTCGTTCGCCAATGTCGTGCACCCAAGCAGAGAGATCCATCCAGCTCACGGAAACCCCTTGTCCGATTTCTTTTTCTAATTTGCTTTGAAGAGCCCAGGGACTGCAACAAGCACGTGCATTGCAGGAGGGCCAGAACTATTTTGGAGACTTGTGGACAGACAACAAACCCCTTAGATCCTGAGAGCATGATCGGCAGAGGATGAGTCACCTGGATGAAGGTGGTGTGGGAGTCGATCTGCATAAAGTAGTCCTCCCCCCGGTACAGGCTGGCCGCCATGTGCCGCGCATTCGTCGGCCCCTTCGCGTCCGCAAACGGGACCGTAATGCTCCGTATGTGGTCCCCCCACGGCAGCCCTGAGCATTGGAGAAGACTCATTCTCATGACTACTCGTTTGTGTGGTTGAGTCATTGTGTCCTGCAGCACTGATGATCAATTTTATATTGTTTATTTCAGGACCGAGTGTGATACAAGCTAGGCCTGTGCTCGCATGCCTGCCTTTCTGGCCGGGTGGTTTCATGTTTAGCAGGTCAAGCTGGCATCTTGCGGCCCAGTGACTCATAATTAAATCACCACCCTGCTGAAAGCCTTCAAACTTCTGCATCCTGGTTTGCAGATGAGCAGGGGTCTCGAAACGAACTATCTTTTATAAGCCAAAACCTTTTCTGAGTCTGCAGAGGTGCCTTGTTCCTGTAGGAGCCAGCACACATGCTAGTAGCAGTATCTGTTGGAGCCGGTCGGGCATGGCAGAGGATGCCGGCGGCATGAATAGAGCCCGGCTTGTGTGGGAGGTGTACCTGTGTGCCAGCAGGCTTCGTGGAACTCGTAGATCTGCTGCACCGAGCCGGCAAACACGCGGTGCGGGTTGGCCGCCTTGGCGAACATCTCCTGCGGTGACATCAGCGCTGATGTCAGCAGGCCACCAGACACCATTACACCAGAAGATTCCTTGCTGGTCCTCTGCCACATATACCCAAATCTGCCCCAGGCTTGCAAATTTTATCAAAATTTGCTGCCTTTCTGGCAGCTATTTGGCGCTGCATGGCGCTGCTCATAAGCTCCAATAGCTGCATGCTTGGCCAGAGCACTGCACTGCTGTGTGCTGACCCTCAGCATGCAGATCAACATGATGGTCTCAGTAGGAGCATTGTTACATGCCTGCATGGTGGTTTTGCACTCAGGGTCTCTGTAGCTGGCGATGGACACAAAGATGGTCAGGGGGGGCTCCTCTGAAACCGGCTGGAAGCACTCCGGGTGATTGCACTTCGTTTGAAGAAACGCCAACATCAGCCAGGAGCTCGCCGTCAGGCCCACTGCCACCAACAGAAGCAAGGACCTGCAAGCAAAGAGCGCACGTCACAACCAGCAGAAAATCGCATTCAGCGCCTTTTGCGAGTCCTGGGACGGTCCGCAACACGATTTAAAGCTGTGAAATCTCCATTTGTGAGGGGCACCATGCTCAGGCATTGGTGATCATTTTACAGAGTTGTTCGCCCCTGACAGGTTGGCCCATTGCTGAGCAACAACATGCGAGTAAGCACGATGCCTTGTTTGAAACTTCCCAATATCTAGGGAGAGATATGAGAACGCATCAGTATTAAGCGATCCAACACTAAGATTCTCAGGATTGCCTATATTCCAATAGCATCTTGATACATACAGTGCCTTCGCTGCAAGGGGCCTGGGTCTGTGCAACGCGATCAATACATATTCGTCATGATCCCCTATAAAATTCTAGACCGTTGCAATAGATACTCACCCGAGGATCCTGCATATCTCTTCATTGAGGCAGCTGGGTCCCCTCTTCATGATGTGGACTGCCTTGCCCGCCAAGCTTCGGTGCTACCCATGCCAATCGTATTAATAAAAAAACAGGAGCGAGATATTTCTTACAATTCTGGTGAATGTAACAACTTCAGCACCGGTGCACCTTCGTCATATTGGCTGCTATTCTGAATAGCCTATTCATTTCAATCCTGGCAATTCTCGGCTCCACCTCTGTCAGAACAGTCTTTCGAAAGCGTAGGCGTTGACTTCCGGAATGAGGAGGAAGAAAAAGTTAAGTCGTTCCAATAAATACGCTGGTAGGCCTATACGTTTCATGTAGGAAGCGAGGAACACATAATTACATCAAGATTGATCACAGCTTTGCACAGCGGCTTTGTTGGCCTCTTGTTGTAGGCGCTAAGTTGCCGACTGAACAGTCACTTGGTCTCTGTCAGAGCGTCCCCACGCTACGTATCGCTGACGTTCGACAATTCAACAAATATGGATAGTTTTGTAAGCATCAAATCGGTGAGGTCCATAATTCGCTACTTCCTGGTCTTGATTTGCTATAGCGCAACGCTCAGACCGGCATCATCAACACTAACCAGAACGCTGAAGGCCGTGACCGCCGCGGCGCCACCACCAGAAATAGGTACATATCTACAAAAACATCACTTGAAAATTGTCCAATGCTTTCCATAATTCACCCACCTCCATGCAATTCGAAGAGGCTGTGTGAAACGGCTGCACATGGAGCTTCGGCTGGACGGAAACATTCCTGAGCATATTTGCACTTGTGCTCATCTTTCCTCCGATAAAAATAATATAGATCTGCTTTAATTACACAATGTCGGCTCGTGCGGCGTTGTTTGCAGGGACTGCTCTCCAGGTTGATGCTGGGAATCTCTTCAGCGCCTTCACAGACTCTGAGGGCGGCTTCTGGGCAGCAGATTTCAATTTCATCGGTAAGAGCCTGTCTCACACCATTCAGGCTTGCAATGGCAAAAATTAAGCAAAGCATTCGTGCCTCTGCAATCAGCTTGCGATGTTGGCTGAAGTTACACGAAGGCGGGAATCCCATCAAATCAGTGACTGGCAAGGAGCCCCATTCCCCTCAATACTGCTGCAAAGCATGCATCAACAAACTGTCCATTACCCCAATCTGGCTGACTGAAGCAGGATTCCTTTTGTCCCAATAGAGTCGTGCAATGTATGGATGCTTTACAGCAGATGCTGCAATGGTGCCGCATGTTCCAAGCCCTTCGAAGGTCCTCCGTTACCCATTCTACCGTGCAGGATATCCACAGTTTGTCTGGGCACCTGTGTACCAGACCATGAGCTACATCTCATTAGTCGCAGCAGCCTGCTTCCTGCAGCGCATGTCTATCGAGCCTCTCCTAGCATGTGCAACGCTGAAATGCCAGTGATGAGACCAGAGCATGACATGCTTCAAATTTGTTTTCTTGGTCCTCGAGATGCAAATCGATACTGGGCTGCAGGCTTCTTTTGGCCCCGTAAATGTCGCTACAGACGCCCTGCATGTAGGCCCTGTGGCGGTTGGCATTGGCTTTGCCGAATTGTGATAATACTGATAAGTATAAATTCCTGCATGTACGCACAGGTGGCAGCACAGAGGGAACGCGCGATGCCGTGGCCAACGCCACAGGGGGCGTCGACCCGATGTACGCAACCAATCGCGTCGGACCCTCTTTCCTGTACTCCTTTGGTCCAATCAACCGTCTGATGCCCAATGAGACCTACAACGTGACCCTCTTCTTCGCTGAGCTGTACTGGTCCAGCCCTGGGGAGCGGCTCTTCAACATCTCCACCAATAATGAGACCCGCCTGTCCAACTTTGACATCTTCAAAGCCGCCGGTGCGCCTCTGGTTTTATTATCGTGCGTATCCTTGTGGATATTTGCAGGCTGTGCAGACGATGCATGCCTGTCATGAGTTGCATGGGTATTAGGCAATTTTCCCTTCATTAAACTTGGCCCCGGCTGGCGGGGGCGGTGTAAATGCTGAGCACCATGCCTATGGTTGATTGGGTTTTCCTTTGATCTGGCGAGCCCATCAAGGGGTGGGAGTTTGGCAGCCTTTACCTGCAGCTTGTCTGCAGGACGCACCTTGCCTCTGGCAGAAAAGGCATGTCATAATAATTTAATCCTTGCAAAGGTCTGCAGCAGTTTCAAGTGTGTGCAGATGTTGCATGCAGTCATGCTTTGCATGGGTATCTGGCAATGCTGCAGGGCAAGTGTGAAGACAAGTACGCCCTTGAAAAAGTGACTTTTGGAGACTTAGGCTTCATCTCCTTTGTGCCCCAAGCGATGTGCAATAGCAACAAGCACCCTTGAGAGCAGCTTTCCTGTCATACTATTTTCACTGCATGATGTTTGTGCAGATGTTGGGACTGCACAAGAGTAGAATACGATGGTGCAAAAGAATCATGTGAAAGCAAAATTGAAAACGATGCTGCATGCAGGCGGCAAGGAGTCGGCGGCAAACATCACTCTCCCGGTGAAGCTGGGCCCATTTGGGCAGCTGGTGCTGCAGTTCGACTCGGTCAAGGATCAGGCATCGCTGGCCGGCATCAGCGTGGCCGGCCCTCTGGCACCCACCTTCAAGCTGCAGTCCTTCCTGCAGAATGACACCCAATCCAGCGCTGACCTGTACGGTGAGTCATCCAGCTTGCTCACTTGCATGCAGCTCAGGACACCATCATTGCTTGCCCTATGCCTGGAGCTGGCCACATAGGCAGTCCTTCCTGCATTATGGCAAAAAGTCAGGGATATGACTACGTTAGTCAACCTATTAGGCACGTGGTTTGCCTGTTCTTGGATGTAAATTGGTTCTAGAGGTAGTCCTTCCCGCAGAACGACACTCAGTTCAGCGCTGAGCCGTACGGTGAGTAATCCAGCTCGAGCTTTTGCATGCAATGCCGCCAGAGCTATAGAGACTGAGTGAGGCTCAGGAGACCTACAGATCCAGTGCTTGTTTTCCACATGAAAACTGGCTGTATCGGTTGTCTTTTCTGCAGAATGACACAGAGCCAAGTGCTGAACTAGTAGGTGTAAGCCTGCCTGATGCTTGCCCCAAGCATGCATTTGCATGCAAGCCGGAGCATGCACAATCTTTGAGAGTGGTCAAACCTGATCTGCATGAGCGCCTTGCTTGCTGAGAGAGTGCACCCCGGTCTCAGAGCAGGAGGTGGCAAGTCAGATAATCTTTCAGCAAATTCGAATTCAAATTCAAATTTTGATGCGCAGGACCCGCCCTGGTGAGGCTGGACACTGGCGCCCTGAAGCACAACTACACCGACAGCACTGGCACAGTCTGGGAAGCAGATCGCTCGTACCAAGGTAATAATCTTCGTGCTCCTTTTTTCTTTACTGCAGCTCTGCTGCAACCCAGATGACCTTACAGCACAGTGCACAGAAAGGATCATGATTTGCCGAGAATGGGTGTAAAACAGGGTTGCCTCCTCATTGAAGGGCCCTGATATCTCTCCAGATAAAGTGACAGGCAGGCAACTGAGTTCAGACTGTAGTTTTTGGAGCAGCAGTTTGATAATCAATTTAGAGTCCACTGAATTACCCGGCCCCGACTGGCGGGGGGCAATATAAAATCTGAGCACCATGCCCACAGTTACTTGGGTCTTGCTTGGATCTGGCGAGTCCAACAAGGTGGTAGGATTGTAGCGGCCTTCAACTGCAGCTTGTCTGCAGGACGCACCTTGTCTCTTGGCAGGAAGAGCGTGTAATAATAATAATAATTCTTACATGGCCAAGCATACTTGGCTCTGACCAGCAGTGTTGCTTGCCAAGCACTAAATATACTGGGCTCCACTTGATGTTCAGGCGGGGGAATTGAGGTGTTCAACGCTGTGATTGCCAACGCGTCCGACGGCAGTGGGAAGCTGTACGCAACCAACCGCGTGGGAGGAAGCTTCTCCTACAGCTTCTCGGCAGAAGACGGCCTGGAGGCACGCCCCCCTACTAACGCCCTTTAGGAACTACTGATGCCCTCGAGGAACACCAAACTCTGGTCTGCCTTTCTGCTAAGAACATGCAATGAAGCGGACCCTGAGGTGCCAGCTTGACCTGCTAGACACAAAAGCGCCTGCGAGGAAAGGCTGAAATGCGCAGACATGTCTGATTTGCTGCTAACGCCACTTTCTTGGTATTGACGGACAGGATCTAGAAAAGACTACACTCACCTGCACTTGAGCGGTAGACACGGATTTTCAGCTAGCGCTGCAGAGTTCAGAATTTCACGATTTTATCGGCCAATGGTCGGTACTCATGCAGGCAGCCAATATGACTAAGCTGTGAGGCAGATATCATGCGAGTCCGAAAATGCAAGAGCATTTACTGACGGTAGCCAATGCATGCAGGCGAACAAGACGTACACTGTTGTGCTGCATGCTGCTGACCTGTACTGGGGCATGCCACGTCAGCGCATCTTCTCAGTCACCGCCAATGGCGCACCGGCGCTCAAAGCCTATGATGTCATCGCGGCTGCAGGTGATGTCACCTTTAGTCGCCTCGCAACACTGCTTTCACTCCCCCCTTGAAATTTCCACATAGTGTCTGCTTTGTCTTCACTCTCAATATGCATCAGCAGAATGGCCGCCAAAATTCACATTGCTTCTTGACTTGTGGAACAGCGCCCACATGCCCGCTGCCGCCACAGAAAAGCGCCACTGAGAGGCTAGAAGTTTTTTGTTCAATGTGCTGCAAATGGACGCCTTTTAAAAGTGTTGTGCTTGTGTGATCTTGCAGGTGGGCCGCTATCGGCGGCGCAGGTCGTCTTCAATGTGACAGCGAGCCCCGAGGGGACGATTCTGCTGCAGTGGACATCCATCAAGGACCAGGCAATCGTCGGCGCCATTGAAATTTACGGCCCTGCCGCCGCACCTGATCTGGCCGCTCCAGCTGCCGCGCCAGTCTTGGCACCGGCCGAGATTCCTGTTCTGGCACCGGCGGCTGCGCCTGAACAGGCACCGGCGCCGCAGACCCTAACGCTGCCCCTGCAACCCGACTCGTCTGCATTTGCGCCCCATGCTGCTCCGGCCTACGGATCCACCTTCCTTCAGGTACCGTAACGCACCAGGCTCACTCTTGTGTCAATGGTGCATCTATGGCCTCTGGCTTTGGGTGTACCGACCCTGTAATAACTAGACGGTAAGAGTAACAATAATATCATGTGTGTTACGGAAGCATACACTGAGCCCTCTGCTGCGTTTGATGGCAAGCTTAGCACCAGATGTCGGACTGCACAGTTGCGTTTGCTCCGATGGCCACTGCAGATGCAAGAAGTGAGATGCACAGATGAATTGCTATAAGAGTTTGGTGCATGCTGGTGATGGCCGCTGTCTGCAGAGTCTGCTCAGAGGGCAGGTGCTTCTGTGTGGTCAAGTTAAGTCCTGTCTACTGCACAAATCCAAGATGTATCCTGCACTGCTGGGCAAAATTTGCTTGCATGCGAAAGCTGTTGCCATCTAAAAAAATTCGCGTGCACAGACATACGCACCGGCGATGCAGCCGGCAGAGGCTCCAACGCCGGTGCCAGCCCCCTCCGCCTATTCTGGCCCGCCTAAATACACGCCAACCCCCGCCCCGGCTTATGCCCCTAGCCCTGTCTTTGCGGCACCCCCGACGTACTCGCCCCCCGCTTACGGCAGCAGCCCCCCGACTTACGGCTCCTACGGTGGCGCCTTCTAGGGAGGCAAGCTGCACCTTTAAAAGAGTACCCTTGATTTGGTCAAGGGCTCTTCAGAGGTTGCATGCATGTCGGTGTTGTTAGTCATATTAGCACTGATGAAGGCTTTGGCAAGCACTCCAATGCGCATGAAGAAGGGATTCTTTAAATTTCACCAGATAACTAGATCTGATCTGGTGCAGCTGCGCAATAAATACTGGCAAATGTGGTCGAAATAAAAGACTGTGCGATACTTCTTGGTACTTTGGGACTTGCAAGGGGTTGTCAGATGATTATGTCAGAAAGGACCTGGTTTCTCTTGGTTTATCTCTGACCTGGTGGAGGAAAGCCCAAGAATGAGAAGGTTGAAAGGGTGTCATAGAAACGCTGCTGCGACGCACCTGATCCTCATGGATTGGAAAGGCGTGTGATAATAATAACAAAAAGGTGTTGTGAAAATGAAGATTTTAGGCGGATTGATTGTCCATTTGATGTAGCAATAATATGAGGTGTTCTGAGGTGACCCTCTCTTTGAGGTAATTATAACACATGCAAGATACAGCATCTTTGTATGAAAATGTGCTACATGGCAGGCATCTGATCATTACTTTTTCAGGGTCAATTGGCTGGGCAAACACTGAAGCTGCACATTTAGTCTTGGTAAAAAGTGGGGTCGCAGATCACTGTAGAATCTGCGACTGCGATTGCGATTGCTAATGTCAGGTGCGGTATTCACCATATTATCAAATAGAAGAGCAGGTCGAAATTGCCATAACAGCCTGCCTCCTTGGATGCTTTTCAATGTTACTCTTGTCTGGCAGACAGAGAAATGAACACAGTCTCAGTACACCACCATACATTTAACAGTGCCTGAAGAGTCATTGCAGCTGCCGATGAGTCATTGCGCCTACAGCTATGCAAGCAAACGAGTCCTCCTCAGCACCCATCCCCACGCCCTACTATGCGCTCGCGCCAACACAAACGAAACCCCAAAAACAATTGCGCACACCCCCAGAAAGGGCAGCGGCCGGGGATTTTTTAAATCAAACCAATCCCCCGGTGCCAAAACAGACCACACCCCAAACATGACCATTGGGTGCAGCAGGTACACATCATAGGACGCCTCTGCCACGGGCCGCCACCCGCGCCACGAGAAGAATTTCGAAATTCTTTCTGAAATATTCAACACAAGGTGAATTATCAAAAACGTCAGCGCGGCCGGCTGCAGCAGCCCGGTGATGCCGGCAACGCCGATGACTAAAGCGGCAGGGGATGCGAGCGGGTGACTAATGTCCGGTGCCGGCCCAAAGCGGTTTCCAAACAGCGTGGCGGCGACAAGCGCTGCCGCTGCGGCCGCCAAAGCATTCGCGAGCCGCCGCCGTTGCACCTGCACAAATATCCATAAATAATTTTGTCAAAACCCAGTGACAGCTCCCAATACGGCGTTACGTCTGGACCTGTCAGCATGCTCAGGGATGAAAATCAACAGCAAATCTTTTCCCTTCATCTCCTGCAGGAGGACTCAAGCATGACATTAAAACAGGGTCATGTCGATGTCATGAGTTCATTATGCATGAACTCCTGTTTGATTGCACAGCAGGAAGGTTGTGATCCCTGTAAAAAGCACGACTGCGCAACACAGCAAGGCTAGGCGCGTATTCATGGAAGGCTGCGCAGTGACTGACCAGTGCATCTCTGAACCCCTTGCTGCGGAGGGAGCAAGCGCCCAGCACTCCGAATGACAGGTGGCTCAGCCGGGGCAGAAGGCTGTAGTAGGACAGCCTGCATGAGAGCACAGCCCATGGAAAAAATGCAGAATTTCCACATGGAATAAGACAACAGATGACGCCTTTTATCGGCCGTCTCGGGCAGATTTAGTGAAAAAAATTTCAATTGATGGCAAACATACTTCATTACTACCGGGCCCCAGCATGATAGACGCATTTGGCCTTTGACCAGCTTTTTGTATTGAAGGTAATCAACCTAGATTGCCAGGAAGTAATACCCTGCCAGTGAATCTTTCTTTGCATGGCTGCAGGCTGCACGCCCCTCACTTTTGCATGCCCGCCTTTTTGCCAGTCTGTTACAGTCATAAAAAACTGACAAAGACCAATCTATTTTGCTCCAGACACAAGTGGCAATGCTGAACAGGCATGTGATTGGAATGGAGATGCATGCACACCTCAACGTGCGAGTCATAAGTTCCAGCATCCGGGGCTCGTCAAGGGGGCCAAAAACCGGCACCGGCAGTTCAAATTGCAGTGCGACAGCCGCGCGGTATGTGGTGACGGCGGCGATGACTAATCCAGCAGTCACCGCCATGCGCCTGAACAGGCCGCGCGCCGCCGGCCGCAGCAGCAGGAGCAGCAGAGGGAACCCCAGGTAGAATTGCGCCTGCGGCCACCCCGAGACATACACCCTTAATGTTTAACTGACCTTTTACATCAATTGACCGTTTTTTGTCCTGTTTAGGTGCCATAAAAAGCCTTGGAGCTGTTGCATTGATATGAATTTTGCTGGTTTTAATTGCCGCAGAGCCATGCAACAGCAGCAATGGGCTGCAAGATTACGGTACGCATCAGCACTGCGCAAGATGCAAAAGGCGATGGCACGTCACCTTGTGACAGACTTTGTCATTTGACACGACACTCACTGAACCCCGAACTAGTGTGGTACGCACATGGGGATTGAGAAGGCAATAGCTTCCCTTGCGTCAAATCTCAACTCAAATTCTCTGTCTATGATCATCCATTTGGAATTTGGGCAGGCCATAACACACTGGGGCCCACCTCCGTCTGCACCCCTTCAGTATTGGGCGTACTAAAGATATTTGCATGAAAAGAAAAGCCACCAAGCATGCGCGTACCTGCACAGCTTGACTCCAAGCATACTTCATACAGCCCGCTCGCAGTAGCTGGTTATTCACAAACACAAAATTTGCCCAGAGCTTGTCCGGGCAGCCGTCGCCGGGGTTAAACCACAGGGTGGTTATGGCCTGCCGGGCCTCCGGGGCGGTTGACGTGGCATTACTATACAGCATGGGCAGGAATGCGCAATAGACTAGCGCCAGCGTTGCATAGTAGCTCGGCACGATTCGCAGGATCCGCTTCGTGAAGTAATTCCTGACAACCTGCATGGGTAGCAAACATATATGGGTTACTAAAGTGATCAGCACGCCTGCAGCCATTGCTGCCTTCCAGCATCCCTGCTTTGGCATGTCTTCTAACATAACAGATTTCCCCACTTTGATATATAGTAGTGGTCTATAGAGGTCATCTGAGGCTGCAATTTCCAGAGCTATATACCTCTGCAGAGAATGTTCAGGGTGTCAGAGCGTTGCTGTGTTGGGCATGAAGCACGGACCCGTCTGTCAAATCTATGCAGGCAAGGCAACCCAGGATCTTGCATGCTTGTAGCTTTTCGTGGCAAGACTCTCCCAGCAATCACAGCCAAACCAACGTTTTGGATTCATGCACCCAATACCGAAAGACAAGACATGGGCAAAACTATCGACTGCACCAGAGCAGGACACATTTCTCACAAGCAAAGTGCTGAGTGTTCTCTTCTTCAGGAACCAGGAAAAACTGAGATGGGTTCACCTGTTGAGGGGTTTTGCCGGACTGGAAGGCTGGGCCGAGGGTGTGAGCTGCAAAGAAGCCTGCCAGAATGAGAAATGTATCCATGGCAGGCTCCGAAAGATTCACTAGCGCCAGCATCCACGGGTGAGCATCCAACGCTGCATACCTGCATGTTCAGACCATCGAGATCATTGACCGTGACTGTGCAGTTCTGCTGCGTTCTGCTATGCACCACATTCATCTCAGAGCTAAAGGGCTCACATAATCGTAGCGGATAGGTGAGGCTTGCATGAGCTTGGGCCATCCACTCTGCAGAAATTCTGGAATACGGCCAGACGCATGCATAAGGGAGACATGCAAGACTTGCAAGATTGGGAACATAAAGGAATGAGAAGCACAAATGCAGACCATTCTAGATGGCGTTCCGGCCATGCAAATCCCAGGGCAAACATCGAGTGGCCCAGAACTATACTTATGCAGGCAAGCGCTCTCACGCCAGTCAAAGCATTCAACTCCCCTGGCCCTGGCCACAATCATCGAAGATTAGTTGCCTTTCACGAAAGATTAACACAACTTGAAGCAGATTGGGCCTGGCGTGGCGGTTGCAGTAGTTTTGGTTGCACAAGATCTCAAAGCAAGAGGCAACGCAAGACTTGGTATCCGGAAGGGACTGGTTTAAACCTTTTGATTCGTCGCTTCTATGCGTAATAGAACCTGTGATTGCAGTCAATCGACTGCCACGCTGCCATTTGCGTCTGGGCTGAATACACATTCCTGGGTGTCTAGTAAAGCATGCTGGAAACCATCATAGTCTTCGTGCACCCTTCGATCTGGGCATGAATGTGCGTTAGAAACTATTAATATTACTTTAACACTTTTAGAGATTTCGAGAGTTTTGCTGAGATCTTGTAGCTAGGTTGCTCTGTTTAACTATGAAACAAGATCCTCCTCACTCAACAGCAAATCAGACGCACCGAGCCAGTTTTTAGAATACGGCTGCATAAAACGAGCTTCTCGGGGCCGAAAATCACTTCCCAATTTGCATTGCAGGCCTCCCGCACCCCCTTTGTCTCTGTATCTCGAAGCGAATGGTTAGTAAGACAGTTTATGCCCTGCCCCTTAACCGCTTTCGGGTAAAATGACATTGCAGCGACTAAAGAGTTGCGATTGAAAAAAAATTACATCGACTGGCGTATTGCAGCGACCGAAGGTGAGTCGCATCACTTGAGCGAGCTCCCAGATACTGTAGATCGCCGCAGGTTGCGTTACTTTCGGTTTCAACTTAGGGCTTCGCGTCTGTTACACTGAATTTCTGGCGATGTCTAGCTGAGGGTGAAGAAGTCTTGATCTTTGTAGACTTCTTAGATATCTTACAAAATTTGGTGAAATTTATTGCAGCAACAGCTTTAATTAACATCTGGGGCTTGTGTCCGGGAAGCTGCCTCAGGATGACCAGCCAAAAGCTTCTTACTGGCCTCCTGAATCTCCACATGGCACCCTGTCCTTCAAATGCCTTTAGTTACCCTGATTGAAGAGCAGCTGAAATCTCAAATCTTCGTGTCGATGAATGGCTGGGCCCTTGGATCTGCGCAGGCCACGATTGCGAGTGCAACGAAGGATCCCAAGCCCCTCTTTCTACTACCAACATTTTTCCTTATTGCATGTTCGCAGACAACACTTCCAATGCCTTCGCGCAACAAGAGAGGGTGCAACGGGATGCGGGCTCTGGTGTGCATTGTCTTGCTGGTGGTAAGCGTCACGGTAGATGCCAGCTGTGGCACGAATGGGTTGTGCGGATACTCAAGGAAATGTGACAACGGTAAGCCCACTAACGACCCCAAGTATTTGTGCTCGTGCTACTCAAAGTCGCCGAAGTGCACCTGTGGGATTAGACCGGTGACCGGTGCAATAACTTGCATTTTGGATTTAAATGGCGACTTGGTGGAGATCAAGAGTATCACGGCAGAAGACAGCATATCAGAATGCGAATCATTGAGACTTGGAGAAGGCAGCACGCTTTAGGCCAGCTTTGAGCTCCATGAGACAAGGCAATTACCCCTTGTGAACTCTGTGCACCTTGGCTCTTGTGTGTTCAATATGAAGGATGATGAAGTACGATGAAGCACAAGATACACCACGCAAGATTGCTGCTGCTGTTTATTATTATTATTATTATTACAGGTCGGCAAACCCAAAGCCAGAGGCCATAGGGCATACACGCAGTGCTTGGGAGTACCATTTTATGGTGCCTGACACATTGGCAACCATGCCAGGGCACATGCATCATGCATGCATGACACCTGCTACACTGCGGTCTGACTTTGGAGTGATGAGACAATTGCTGTGATGCGCATGCGGCAATTGAGATAATTTAAGTGTCATGCCTTGAGTCCCTTGCTTCATGTTTCTGGGAAGTCAAGGCACTTAAATGCAAACTGCACTGGCAAGGCTTTGGATGCCATGAAAGTCGGCTCGGCCAAAATGGAGAATCAAATAATGATAAACTTATAGTGTGGATATTACGCTTTAAACCTTGGATGTCGCAAACAAAACTGAAGCATTTGCTGATGCAGTGAAGTTACAGGCAACATTTCTGCCCTATAACTTATCAGGGTGAACCTGATTTCATCTTTTTCTTTGCACATATTGTTAGCCAACACATGGCCCAAAATCCAGCTCAAAGGCAAGCACTCCGTGCAAATCAAGGCGCATAAAGCAACTATAATATTAAGTCGACTCTGATTTTGCTGCCCGCACAAAGCGCCGTCAAAAGCTTGCCACGTCACCAGGGGCCTTTATCGATTATGGCAGCATCCACGACTGCCTGGCCGGCATAGATGCCCGCCAAGCAGACCAGCAGCATTTGCAGCCTTGAGACATCCCCGCTGCCATCGTCCAACAGAAGGCTGGCCGTGCCTGGCATGAAAGACAGCGCCAGGTAGCTCCATGCTGCAATGCTGTAATCCCTTACGTTGCTCTGATCCACGCCCTTCAGGCTCACAAGAGCGGCGTCGTTGCTTGTGTTCAGGGCCGTGGTCGCGGCTGTGCCGAGGGTAAGGCACAGCAGGGACAGCAGAGAGATGCCTCGCTCTTTGGGTGCCTTGTCCGACTTGCTGCAGCGTGTCACCACCTCAAAGGACAGCGCCAGGCCAGCCGGAACGATGCTGCCAGCGTTTTTTGGGTCAACGATCATCATGGAAGTTGCTGACAGAGACACCACGTTGTACGTCATCCCGATGAGCGTCCACAGGGTCATGCCGCGGCCGTTCAGGAGCTTCTGCTGGGGGTCGTTGTAGGCCAGGGTTCGAATGATGCCCCCGAAGCTGTCTGTCAGCGTGCGCGCAACAGACATGGCTTTGCGCTGCTCCGCCGTGAGCGGCGCCAGAAAGGCACCCGCCCCGTCTGCGGCTGCCGGCTGCACACAGATCATGGCATACATCAGCAGACAGTAAAGGATCATGCTGCCAAGTGTGCAAGATCCCTTTAGCCGGGCACTGCAGCACATGCAAGCTGAGCGTGTTGTCAACGACTCAGACTGTTCCACTGACGCCCCAGCACTTCTCATCACAGCACTGCACACAAAAAGGCACTGCGCATGGAACCTCTTGAGCACGAGCAAGGGAATCTGTGTCCTAGGAGGGTGTTCTCAATGCACATTTGCATTTCAAATGAGTCATCAACTGCATAGCACACCTGCCGTGGTCCTCCCCCATTGATGGCCGGCGCAGCACCTGGCGCGCTGATCACGCCATCAGTGACCAGGAAGTCCAATGGGCAGTCCAGGAAATCATCAAAGACGCCCTTGTTCTGGAAACAGGCTCGGAGTTTCAGCCCAAATTTGCGGATAACACTGCAGCATTCATGCAGCATTTGCATCCTGGCGCAACAGCACTCCATTCCAGATTTTGGCGCACAGGGAAGCCACAGGAGCAGGAATGAGCAATGCACCTTCAGCAGTATGGTGAGGGGAATTGCCAGGGGCAGTGTCATGATGTCCAGAAGAGCAACCTTCTTCAAATAGTCCTCCAGGTCAAATACTGACAAAATCTTTCCCACGCCGTACCACCTGCATCACAGGTCTTGTCCTTGCACCGGGAAGAGGCACACAGCATGATCTACAGAGCAGGGCACGCTACTGAGACGCTACATCTGTGCTGGTCTGTGATGAATCAGGTGACATTTCAGCAATCCAAAGCACAATCAGCGCTAAACAGGCAAACAACACGTACTCCCAGTGTTTGCCCTCTCACTGGACTGCCAGCTGGCATTGCCTTGCAAATGCATGCTGCAACAGGCGTCACTAAACAATGGCCCCTGGTATGTAGGACCACCCTGGCAGCAAGACAATGTATAAGGTTGATTATTACACCGAGCACCCTACAACCGCAGGTCACTTACAGGGGGCACAGGACGATGAAGAGAGGGTTGTCCGCGCTCAGCTTTTCGCCCACTGCCTTCTGGAAGATCTTGAATGCCTCGGATACAGTCTCAGTCAGCTTCTCCAGGGGCACGACCATGTTGTGGATGGCAGTCTTCAGCTTGTTGGGGATCTGCAAAAGGCAATCAATGGTGTCCATATGCAGGTGTTCTCTCCCTACACCTTGCGATGCAAGATAGCCCAAGTGGGTTGGCAATAATGGCCACTAAAGGAAAACAGATGACAAAATTGGGCAAACGCGGTTGCTGCGAGCAGAGGTACAGATGCCCCTTTGAAACCTGAAACAATCCACCTTACTTGGAACTGTGCACGTCCATCTCTCGTCTTGTCATTGATACACAAATCGCAGAGTAGCAGCACAGTAAAACTCACCAGCTCTATGACTGTGGCAATCATGCGCTCCAGGTTGCCTGTCAGCAGCGCGCTCACTATGGGGGGTCCAAGCGCCGCCACGATGTTGTCCAGGATGTCTGTGACAGGCTTGAGGGCGTCAAAGGCCTTGTTCATGGCGTCAACTGAGGCCTGGTTTAGAGAGTCGACGTAGTCTTGCACCGGCAGGAACCGGATCACGTTGCCCAGCTTGTCGAGTAGCCAGTCAGCCGCAACATTGGGGGGCGTGAAGGCAATAGTTGCCTGGGGATGATCCTGGCTGCCCGGTGGGCTCGGCTGCAGGTAAGCAAACACACAGCAGCTTAAGGCTCTACGGCTGAGCTACATATATGCAGCAGTCAACAGATGGACAAGAACGGGTGCCTGCAAGCTGCAAACCTGAGGTTCCATTTTCTGGACGACAGCAAAGCCCTAATCTACAAAGTATTCCATGAGCACAATCATGAGTTGTCACAAGCAAGCCCTCAGGAACAGTGTGATTTGGAGAATTCTTACAGTGATGCCCAGCGCAGCCTCCAGAGTCTGTGTCACAGTATCCACACTCCTGACCACCTCTCGTTCCTTGGCCCTCACTTGCGCAGCTATCGAGTCGATGTAGCCGTGCTTGCTTGCCAGCCCTTCGAGAGAGTTCCTGCACGCACATGTACATGCTCTCGAGTCTCGAAATCCCAGAAGAAGTTCATAGCAAGGTCGTGCGCTGCATGCTGGAAGGAATGGCTGAATCTCCAGATCCAGACATGCCAAAGACGTTCACCTCTACCTTGGAGCTCAAGAGGCCATCTTCAGGATTCAGCCTCCCAGTGCTTAATATCATGCATGCAAAACTAAATGTTACCAGTATACTGCTCGTATCACCTTGCTTGCTTTACTTTTGCTCCACAGGGATGACTAACGGATTGTGTGATTGTGCTGCAGCACTGATGCGCATGCATGCATCATTGTTTCAGACCTGAGAACACAGTGGCGTGCTCACCTGATGAGGCTCTTCAGCTTATCAGAGGTCTTGATGTAGTCCTTGAAGGCAAAGAGATTCTTCAGGAACTCAATGATGGCTTGGATTGCGCCCTCCACCTGCAGAATTTCAGCTTTGTCAGAAAGCCACATTGATTGATCCAACCAAGGCGTGATGACCAATTCGTGTCCAATCAAGCGGAGGAAGCAAAACACCCGAAAAAGCGGTCAAGACAAAAAAAAAAGTATCCAGCTAAGTGGCTGCCTGTTGCGGCTGGCAGCATGCATGTGTCATGGCACAGTTGACAGATGTGGCAAGCATATTATAGAGTTTAGGAGTGGTATGGCTTGAGCACACCTTTTTGACCACAAGGGCGGCGAATTGTGCAACGTCAGTCTCAAGCTGTATGACAAACACCACAGCTTTATTGACGCCGTCCATGATACCGTCCACAACGACACTCAGGAAGTTTGTGCCGGGCACCAGCACAACGGCGTTCACATGCTCCAGCGCCTTCCCGGCTTCGTCCCAGACCTTCTGGCTGAGGCCAGCCACACCCCTGCCGATGTCCCCCGCAGCATCGCCGAGCTTCTCTGGAGCACAGCAGACACACCGCGTGAAAATCGCATCAGGCACTGACCAGCACGCGGCTCCCCTCCTGCAGGGTTACTATTATTATTATTCTTATTATACGCTTTTCCTGCCAAAAGGCAAGGTGCGTCCTGCAGACAAGCTGCAGTTAAAGGCTGCCACAATCCTACCCCTTGTTGGACTGGCCAGATCCAAGCAAGACACAATCAACTGTGGGCACGGTGCTCATTATTTGTACCGCCCTCCGCCCGCCAGGGCCGGTTGTCTTAATGATACGTTGTCAAGGGACTTGGTATATTGACTTGCAACGTTGACAACACTGCTCAGCAAATCCCACATTTGAATGTGCTTGAACCCGCTCGCATTTCTGCCGCTGACTAACCAGAATAGCATTAGGATTGCCAGATTTTTAAGTTACTGTAGACACATGCGAAGTTTGTGATATGAAGATGAGCGGTGTCAGACTGACCACAAAACCAATTGATGATCCTTGCTAAGTAGGTCGCTCCCACAAGGTCTCTAAACCCTGATAATAAGTAGCAGTGGGGAATTCCGCCACGGTATGCATGCTCTGCAGGGGTATATCTGCTCATTCTTTTGCTAGTTGACAGAGGCGTTCTGATCTTGCATGCATCATGTTTGACCAACCGAGGACCTGCACACCAGACTTCTCAGCAAGTTTCATAGCTGCATGGCTCTCAAAGATACTCGCATACCTGCTGCAGTCACCCAGCCTTCCTTGACGGCATCCCCCACAGCCACCAGCTGCCCGCCAATTGCCACTCCAGGGGTGATGACTCGCTCCTGGATGGCGTCACCTAAGCCAATGATGCCCTCCTTGACAGCCTTCACGGGGGTGATGAGGTTGTCCTCGATGGCCTGCATGCATGCGCATGGGAATTGCGAGGTTAGTCATTCAAGTACTGTTTGGATATCTTGAAGCTTGCAGCCCTCGTCTCTGCACGCTCTGCTGCCTCTGACAGAAATGCCTTGCACATTGCCTCTGGCAGGAACCACGTGTTGAGGAACAGCGCATAATTTTCCAGGCCTCATAATTGCAAGATGTAAGGCAGAGTGTCAAGCGGACAAGATTGGTTTGTACAGCACATGCCATGGCAGCGCCCCTCAAGGCAAAATAAATCAAGTGAGCTTCCGGCTATAAAAAGTCACCTTGTTCAGGGAGTCAAGCAATTTGTCGGTCTCTGCCAAGACTTTAGCATTGATGAGCTCCTTGGCGGTGGTCAAGCCATGCTGTATGGCAACCTTCGCTGAGATGATGGTGCCCTTGACAGCAGCGACTGCATCCACGATTCCCTCCACGATTGCAGCAGTTCCAGTGGCAATCAAGGCAGCATCCAGCGCCTACACAAGACAAATACACATTCAAAGGTGTATGGCCATGAAACTGCAGAACAGTAAATTTTTTGCAGGTTCCCCAGAGGTCCCTGCTTCAAGGCTGCATCCATGCTGTGGCAGCATCGGGCGGAACATCTGTTGGTCTACAGCCAGACATTCATTGTGGCTGACAAGCGCTGCAAGGCACATTGTTTTTGCCTGCTCGTATGCTCTTAGACTTGCTTGGGTCCGGCAAGCTCATCAAGGGGCAGGATTTTGGCAGCCTTTACATGCAGCGTGCCTCTGGCACGAGGGGACTAAGCTAATTGTTTGGTTTAGGGTCCCCTGGATATTGTCGACAAAGGGGCGCACAAAAGGGACTGGCAAGTTGGGTTGATATGTCTTGTAACGTCACCACGTGGGGAAAAGATTGCTGCTCGAGAGTTCATGCAAACCAGAAACATTGCAGCACTCCGTTTGGCTAGACAGCAGCAGCACCCAGAGCAGAAATTTCTCCAAATCAAGAAATCTTTTAGACCTCTGCATTATTCACAGCCACCTCAATGCCCATGCCCTGCCCTTACTAATTCTGCACCCCATGCAGGGGTTTATTGGAGAGGGGTAATAAGTAATGAAATACTCACAGACCTGCGCTCTAGATGTAACTTTGAAGCTCAACAGGGGAGAGAGCGCACCTTCTTCAGCTCCGGGATGAGGTCTTCAGGGTTCCGGACTGCAGCTGTGATGAGGGCCTTGGCTGTTGCCAAGCTGGTCTCGACTGCATGCTTTGCGCTGAGATACCCGTCCTTTACAGCATCTTCAACTCTGGCAAGGCCCTTCACCACAATGGCAGCGCCCGTGATGAGTTTCTTCTCAAATGCCTGCATGCACAAATACGTCAGCTGGCCAGAGGATTTTGACGGCGTCATCAAGCGGCATTGTGCAACACTCCCAACTGCAAGGCAGCCTTTGGTCTGGGCTTTGATTTTGAATTTGAAGATGTGTTGGAATTTGAGTCTGCCCAGTACTGGCATGACTGGGATGCAAGAGACACCCTGAAAGGAGTGAGGGCTCATAGGTTGCACTCCAGAGCAATCTGTGACGCGGCTTACCTGCGCCACCGTTGTGATTTCCTTCGCAATGAGGTCTTCCGCAAAGATGAACCCGCGATCAACCAGGGCCTCCGCAGAAAGGCTCCACTTCGTGAATGTGTCTTTGGTGACAGCCAGCGCATCCAAGCCCACTGCAGCGAGGGGCGTCAGCAGATTTTGCCCAAAAGCCTGCACAGATGAGTGACCAAGAAGCATTTGTGCGGCGCTCACCAAACCTAGAGGGGTCCGCACGTGGATACTTGTTGTAACAATTCCCAGTCTTTAATCGTCATCAATAAATTTGCCGTTGTTCCTAGCTCTCAAACCCCTGTGTTTGCACCTCGATGTACATTTGGGCACTCCATTGGGCACTCCATAACACGACCGGGTCCATTTTTTCAAGTGATCCTCTAGATTGGGCGGACTAACAATCGAATACCCACTGTCCTGCACAATATATCGTCTCATTGAGTCAGAGCATTACCTCTTCCAAGGTGAGCCCTACGCCCCTGGCGTCAGTCAAGCCGCTCTTGATGGCTTCGCTCGCTGTCGCCACGCCAGCTTTCACAGCATCAGCGACATTCTTGGTTGGGTCTTCGCTGAGAGCATCCCTCACAGACTTCCCTCCCTCGACCACCTGTTCATTACAGTCTTTCTGACTTACGCTGCTGCTGCTGTGCAGACATGCAAGGCCATTATCAAGGGACGATCCTTCATAAACATTATTTCACTGCAGCCTCCTTAAATATCACTTGCATGCAGCCAAAAGCCATCACCAATTTTGGCGCGCCTGGACTCAGGTGAAGACTGTCATATGCCTGAGTCCGGGAGAGACCCCACCTTTTTGAAGAGGTCCTTGTATCCCTCTGATATGTCCCCGCCGTTCGGATAGGGAATACGTATTTCTATGCCAGTACCAGGGACCGTGATGATGATTCCGCCTGGAAATGGGTTTGGTATGCCGCCTCCTGGGAAGGGATTTGGGATGTTGCCGCCTCCTGGGAAGGGATTGGGGATGTTGCCGCCGCCTCCTGGGAAGGGATTTGGGATGTTGCCGCCTCCTGGGAAGGGATTGGGG
>JADEYI010000915.1_pt1 | contig 29033 bp, 39 predicted proteins | sample 8542331 | NCBI WGS metagenome assembly JADEYI01 (sample SAMN16510988, study PRJNA670497) | mine drainage metagenome | isolation source: biofilm near Copperflume 1 | place: Germany: Marsberg coppermine Kilianstollen | collected 2018-02 | reverse complement strand
TCATCGGCTGTGAATGATGAATGTGAAGGAATGAAGGGGGTGAACCGTGTGCGGCTGGGAGGAGTGCGACGGCGGGGAATGAAGAATGTGAAGGAATGAAGGGGATGAACCGTGTGCGGCTGGGACAGAGATGCATCGGCTGGGAATGATGAATGTGAAGGAATGAAGAGGGTGAAATGTGTGCGCCTGGAGAGGTGCGACGGCGGGGAATGAAGAATGTGAAGGAATGAAGAGGGTGAACCGTGTGCGGCCAGGAGAGAGATGCATTGACCGGGAATGAAGAATGTGAAGGAATGAAGGGGGTGAACCGTGTGCGGCCGGAAGAGAGATGCATCAGCGGGGGATGAAGAATGTGAAGGAATGAAAGGGGTGAAGGGTGTGTGGCTGGGAGAGAGGTGGATCGGAGGGGTGAAGGGTGTGATGCTGGGAGAGAGGTGGATCGGCTGGGAATGAAGAATGTCAAGGAATGAAGGGGGTGAAGGGTATGCGGCCGGGAGAGAGGTGGATCGACTGGGGATGAAGAAGGATGATATGAAAGAAAGAAGTGTATGAAATCGAAAGGGGGTCTTTCCTGTCTGTATCGAAGTTTCGAGAAGATCCTCGGTTTTTTCTTCATACAAGGAGAGGGAAGGCTGCATAATCAACATCGAAGATACGTGGAAGGTGCCGATCCTGTTCAATGAGTTTGTTCTAAAAGATACGATGCTGGCAGCCTACATCATGATAACCTGCTCCTCATGCGTCAATATGCTGCTGCTTCAGGTGTCCGAGACCTTGCACGGGTTTCTTGCAAGCACTGTTGAGGACCTTTGAGCTGGAAGAGCCTCCCACAGAGGTATGCTGTTGTGTTTGTCAAGGTGCAATGCTGTCAGCTTTCTCAATTCCACTGGCAGCAGTGCGGGCGGGTTTAAATGAATCTGTCATTTGTGAGCAAAACTGGTTTTCGTGAAGGAGTTTGAGGAGTTCTGTAAAGTTCTTGCTATAGGGTATGGACTCTTCGATGCTTTGCAAACCAGAGCTAATTCCACTCGGGGCCAGCCGGGTGGCCTTCCACGAGGCTTTTGAGGAGGCAGTGCGCGAAGAAGGAGGCCCTCGCCCGCCTCAGCACCTGCAAGCATTCCAACATGCACAATTGCAAATGTGCTGGACACCAACATTCTTCTCCGAGAATTATGGAGGCTCACAAAGTCAGCCCTTGAGAGCCCCTTACCCTGAGCAACTCAGTCAACCCCCAAATCGTATAAATATGTGTGATTGTCAAAATTAGAGAAGTACGTTATATAGGAATACCGCACGTGTGTCTACTAGAACTCATGGGAAGCAAGCTTGATAGACTTTCTGTACAAAAAGATTGATGAGGACTTCAAGTGTGAGGCAGAGTGAAAATTACTCTGCTTGCCTCACTTTGGAGTATCTGGCAACTTTGTGCATGACCAATGCCTCAGTATGACATTAGCATGATATTGACACCCTTTTAAATCCCAATGATGGCCGTATACAAGTTCCGAGAGGTGGCAGCCTCATGCTACCATTGACCACATAGGAGCCAGCGGCTGCGTGTGAGTTAGTACTGTATAATGATGCATTCAATGTATTCAATACTTGCACAACAATTGGGGCCAGGATCTGTCAAGAAACTGTGAGCTGCCAGCTAATGCACAGCATAGACAAAAGCTCATGGTGGCAAAGGGACGCTGATTCGAGACTCTCCGAGAGGTGTCCTCGGAGGAGGAGCTGCCGCAGGGGCGGCCCATTTCATGATTTTTCCCCTGTGTCCGACAGCTTCACTCAGTTCGGTCCCAGACTTTACCCAGCCCTTGCGTGCACAATGCAAAAAAGGCAGGGTCACCGCATGCGGCGACTCCGAGAACAGAATGCGGGCAAATGCGGCAAAATGCGGGCTGCGAAAATAAAATGCACGTCGACAAGCTGGCAGCTTTTGAGCAGCTCCCAGCCTAAGAATCGACAGCTGATAGTTCAGTCCAAGAAAGCCGAGGGCAGAAGAGCACCTGTGGTATCATGGGCAGAAAAAAGGATGGGATTTGTGCATGTCAACAAGCTGCATGGGCTTGGATGGGGACGGAGAAGGGGATTTGGAGGGCCTATCAGATGGGGAGGGCAGCACAGAAGGGGAGAAAGGGGAAGACAGCCAGCAGGACAGCTCTGAGGGAGATAAAAAGCCGAGCTGGGAGATACTGACAGGCAGTGCGTGCAGCACAAATGAGACAATGGCCCAAAAGCCGGCTGCCTGGATTTTCCGCATTGTATCAAGGCAAAATAAATGTGGGATAATACACGCGTTCTACTATATCCCGCATTATTCGCATTCCGCATGCGGTGACCCTGCAACAGGGTCTCAGTTGAGGCAATTGCAAGAGAATCAAGACAAATTTAAAACAGTTCAACTGATGATTATCGCATGTCACTTTCCATGCAGTCATTCCAAAAACAACGCGCCTGCTTTTGTGCGTTATACTCTTGCAGGTTGCCTAGATTGCGCCAAATCACACACACTGCAAAATGTACACACCCCCAGTGGCATTCATGGACACCTTCGCTAGTTTTTGGCTATCCCACGTTGATAGGATAAGAGGCCATTCGGGGAGACTTAGACTTGCCTTTGTTTAGCTCGTGCAGGAATGTTGCGAAGCTAAAGTGGCAGCACCGACTGCATGCTTTGCCCGTGAGTCGCTTTAAGAGGTTTCTTTAAGCCGAAAACCGCCGGTCAAGAGGATCCCAGAGGTGTTAGGGGTAAACAGCGGCAATTGTTTAGCCAGGTGTGTGATGACATTTGGTCATCATTTGAGTCTTTCTCACGTGACGCCCTTGTTGCACCGTACCCTGCATTAGTCACTGCTCTCGTCTCGGCTGTCGAGGAGAGGGACACCGCTCAGTTTGCGCGGGCCTCTCAACCAAGCCTCGGCTTGGACTGTACCACCGTCTCAATGAGGGTGCAGGGCTCAAGGAGTATTTCCGCCGACACACAGATGGGCACCGTGCGGCGAAGATGAGGTTTCAGTTCCAATCCGGTACCTCCATGCTTATGCACCACCGCGCTGACTACCTTTGCGCTCACACTCACGAGGAGGACTCAGATGCTTGCCCGACTTGTGACCGTCAGTGACCGGGAAGAAGTTGTGGATGATGTGCCACATGTCTTGTTCGACTGTCCAGCTTATGCAGTGCCCCGAACTTTGCCTTCTTTGAGTCTTTGAGGCATTTACTAACTGCCTCTAGTAGTTGGAGGGCAGCAGTTTGACGCGTTTCTTGCCTTATCACCTTTTGAGCGAGCTGCCGCTTTTTCGAGAGACGACTTCATGTCAGGAGCTTTTGATGAGTTGCATGCAATCCACGTGGACCCTTGTGAACAGTTTCCTTGTGGACCTTGTGTCACACAAGACCTTCTTGTTGCCGGCATAGTGATTTCAGACTCTTGGGATGATCATTGTCTATATTGATTCTAAGTGACTAACTAGTAGATGCCTTGTTATGAATTGTCTGCCCGCTCTGGGTTTTCCTGCTTGATACCCTCAACGTCACCTCCCGCAGAAAGAGGTGTAGCGTTGCTGGCAGGCCAGAGGCACCGGTTACAGAGGGGTACTCACCCGATGCAGGGGGTGCTTATGCTCATGTGACTGATAGGCTACAGACTGTTGTAGGCCCCGCAGGTGTGACCTTGAAGAAAACACGATCTCCCATATTTGGGGGCTAGATTTGCGTCGATTGGCTTAAGCGCGAACGGCTACCAGTCCAACGGCCTCGACACGAAGGAACCTTGATTGATATCTGGCAGTCACTGCATTACAAATTGTATGGTTTTCTCCAAACATTTCACGGAATCCCGGGGGAGGGGGGGGGGGGGGTTCGTTGTCGACCCGGGTCCCCTAAGGTCCAAGTTGCAATATGGTGCGTCTGACCACCAGAAAGCATCAGATCTGTCGAGCATGGGCGAGGCAACCGGATAGTCATCAGGATTTAAATGCTAAGGGTCTGCTTTCGAATTCAGGAACGCGTTTTTAACGGCCCTGAAACCTTGACTCAAGACCTTGACTTCGGAAGGATCACGACAGTCTAAATTGGGTTCATATACTTTATCGCTGGGTGCAGACTTCTTATCGTTTAGATTTAGGGTTTGAGATCAAGTACATTAGTCTCTCCTACTGGCGACGACTGCAACGGCGGCGACAGTGGGACGTGAATGGGCTGGCAGGATCGTGCGTTCTACTTGCCTTGAAGAGATTTGTCATCCTTGGTCCAAAGATTATTTTGGACTAACTCTTTGCAGTCATGATCATCGCCTTATTGATGTTTGCACTGGTCCCCAAGGCGCTTGCCGTGCGTGACATTTCTGTGGACATTCACGAGATGAAGCGACACCAGGGTCACTTGAGTATCAAGCAACAGCGTAGGGAGGAGATATACTGGGAGGCTCGTGACAAAGCCAAGTTGCTGCGTCAGTCTTTGCCAGCAACGGCGTTTACGACCAATGAAAGTAATTTAGGAATGTTCCTGCGCGTTTGGGACTTCTACACACCTGACTATAATTGCCCTGTCTTGAAGGAGCGCGTAGGTCGCGTAGGAGACGGTGGAAAGTGGGTTTGTGGCCTACGCTATCCTTTGCAGGACCACCCCTGTCTCGTGTATAGCCTAGGCAGTCGGGGTGATGCATCTTTCGAAGCCCAGATTTTGAAGAGCCTCTGAGCACGGCGTGCGAGGTGCACACCTTCAACCCGAACATGGATGCGAGCGCACAAAACGCCATTCTGGCCTCTTTATCTGAACTTCACTTCCACCCAGTCGGCCATGGGCGTAGCAGCACTCGTAGCTCTTACCGCCTCGAGTCGCTGAACGACGGAGGGTTGTACTCTTTCGAAGAAGTCATGACCGTGCTTGGGCACCAATGGGTAGACGTTCTCAAGATCGACATTGAGGGACATGAGTGGGAGCTCTTCACTGTATTCTATTCTTCTCCGAACGCACGCCTACCTGCCACACAGCTGCTTGTCGAGTTTCACTGGATTGGCGCGGAAACTGCCTGGAAGGTGGGTAGTGGAGCTACAGACTTGCCGTGTTCTTACTGCACCCTCTTGAATCTCCTTGAGGCTTATACAATGCTCTATGCGTACCAGGTACTGGATGCGATCTTGGCGGACAACTACCGGGTGTTCTCGGTGGAGCCCAACTATTATTGCTTGGAAGGAGCTTGCGCAAGGAACCTTGTGGAATTTGCTTTCATTCGAGTGTCAAACGATGGCCATATATGCTCTCCCAGGAGTTTCACTCAAGGTAGTGGATTTGAAGACATGCAGCTATCGAATGGTTGTTGATCGGTGTACACACGTGATATGGTGGAAATCCCACCGTGGGATGCATCATATGAGAAGACATCATGTGCATTAGCAACAAATCGTCGCATGCGCAAGCATGAGTTGAAGAACTTTGTAATCGAACAGTCACCTGTCTGCCACCATAAATTCATGAAGTACCACGTTCAATTATTGTTCGACATTCAGACTTTCGATTCAAAGGTTTCTTTACTTGGTGCTTCTTCTACACTCTATTGGCCTGGCAAGACGGGTTTAATGCCAATCAACGCCACCTAAATAAATTCATGTCCGTTTGCTGATGGATTGCATCATTACATCCCATGCCTGGCCTGAAATCAGAGTGTTTGGTTAATAGCTGCTTTGCAGCTGCCCATCTTTCCACTCTAGATCACAGGTTGAGAGCAAAAAAATTGCCTGCAATGCTGAGCAGGCGAATGCTTATACAACATCAGAGCACGGTTACCTTACCACAGATATGGGACAATTATTGCCTTCTTCCAGTCACCACGCAGTAAATCAGAGTTCCAGATATCACTGTTCTTATGCAGCCACTTCGCAACAGCATCACCTCCGTACTGAAATCGGTTCGGGCAGAATGTGACAGACGAGTGAGTGCAATGAGTTTTAAGTGTGCTGCCACTACTTTTGTAAAAACACATTCAACCGAAAATATCGGTATGATCATATCTGGTGGCATCTACTGGCGGTCGCAGGGACAAGCAGCAACGAAGACGTCTGATTGCATTCACAAAGGATGAGAGAAATCATTTGATGCGAGATGAAATGCGAGGGGTTTCGGTTTCACGCTCACCTAGATTTGTGGGGTGAAGTGGGGTGAACGGTCAAATATGTGAAATGAAGATGAAAATGTGAATGAAAGGTGAACCCATAGGAAAAGCTTCATACCGGACGGGTGAAGGGTGTGAAGGAATGGAATGAAGCCATGTATTTCCTGTTTATGAATTTCGAAGGTGGAATCATCTAGTAGAATTTGCCTGATTTGGCGTCGGTTTGCCGCTAACACAATCTCCAAACTAGGCTTGCAATTCCATCATATGACAACGCCGACACACGCCAGGTTTCTCTTTTCTCAATCCTCCTCAAAGGTCGACTTGACACCGCCTTGGCATCGCCAATCAATCATTCGTTGTGGAAGAAACGCCTGCCCTAGAAACGACATCGAAGACACTGCAGAGGTCAGGTGTGTGCTTTCCCAACACCTCAAAAATCCAGGATGAATATCTACGAGAGCCAGGCCACCATGTGGTTGAGGTGTGGGAGTATATGGTGCTCTACATTTCAGTAAATAGAGTAGGAATTGCACAGGTGAAGGCTGAGAGATAATTATGAATGCTTAGTGTGAAGAGCGCGCCTAAGGTGCTGCATCTTCAGGGTGAGGGCCTTTCAAAATTTACAGTTCAGCAAGAAGAAAACACCAGTCAGTCTGCTGGTACTCCTTCTTGGCAGCATGTCTTGGTATTCCCGTCACTAGCCTGCATAACAAGACGTGTGGCGTTGGGCGTAACAGAACTGGAAGTTCCCGCTTTTTCGAAAATTTGGATGGTGGCGATCAAGGTTGCTCTGAGGCTGAACAGTCGTACAGGTAGCTGGCATGAACGTCTTGCAAGTGGCCTTCTGGGCCATTGCATACCTCCTCGTTACTAATTCTCGCGCAGCTGCTCAAAATACCTCCATGGTGGTAAGTCAAAGCATTCTCTGGTGTTTTAAACTGTCCATATGCAGAGCCCAGAAGGGCACAGATTGGCTGTTATTGCAGACATGCTGGTCCTTAAACGAGCAGAGTGATGCAAACATCGTGTGCATTGTGCTCCTTAGTTGTCACGAGGGAGCCCGAACTGCAAAGCTTGCTAGCCGCTAGCATGCGGCATAGCATGCCATTGATAGCATGTTTCTGCACTGCGACTTCGCAGGAAGATATCAAAAGTCACAGAGCAAGGAGACGCTTTTGGGGAGCGTCATCAAGCCTTTTAGCTTTCTTGTCGGCTGTGTTCATTTCAAGTGCAAAGTTGGCCTCCTCACGCTCGTTGGGCGCCTTCCGGAATCATCACGCAAGTACTCTGAACTTACACAATCATGGACATCATACAACGATGCCAATTATTGACTCAGGATTCGATAGCAATGCACATGATATACTGGTGAAGGCGTATAACACAAAGCTTCCCATGTCTGCCGCTGAATTAGCCACAGTCATGTTTCCCTACAGCAAAGCCAGCGCCAACGTCTTGGCCCATGGCCAATTTTGGTCTGATGTTACAGACGGCCTTTGGGAATCAGATACTTACAAAATCTACAATTATTACCTGGACAGCAACACTGTACTGGTTGACTTCGGGGTCTGGATTGGCCCAACAATCCTGTACGGCGGCCAGTTGGCCAAGCAAACATATGGCATAGAAGCAGACCCGAGCGCCTTTGCTGAATGCACCTTGAATATCAAGCTTAACACAGACACGGTCTGGTACGAGCGCATCCACCTTCAGCCGGGGTGCGTCAGCTTTGAGGAATCAGAACAAATCATGCAATCAGCAGGAGCCGGAAATTCCATGTCCTCAATTGGCCATTTTGTTGGCGAAAGTCCAACTACCAACGCCACCAGCTGGATGGTCAAGTGTTACACTCTGCCTCAGCTCTTTGCAGTGTGGGGCATCAATCCAGAAGTGAATCATGTTTTCATCAAAGTTGATGTGGAGAGCTTTGAGTGCAGCCTCATTCCGAGTTGGTATGAATGGTTTCAAGGACTAAACCGGCGTCCCTCGGTGTACCTTTCCTTGCACGCACAAATCCATGCATGTAGCGAGGAGGAGTACGACATTCTTGTCAAGCTGATCAAGCTATTCAAGTTTACAAACGCGCCCCTGTCACACAACGGCAGTGCTCTCATGGCCAAAGCTGGTGAATTTGTGCTCAGCGATATGTATCCTCCTCTATTCTAGGAGTCATCTGTATACAATGTTTGACTCTGATGGTTATGTTCCAAAGGTGGAGGCAGCAAGTATTGATATGGTTTGCTCAGATTGATATGTGGATCTTAATGGGGTCAAAGATTATGCTTCATGTGATTTCATTAGCAACAATGAGGAGATCAATCCATAAATGCGCCGTTCTTGTTAGGCTGCCATACTATTAGCGAATAACCGAGGTGGACAGATAGGAAGCATGCTCAATAGTAAATGGCCGGCTACACAGGCATTCTAGCAGCATTTTATTTACTCTGGGGAAAAGTTGTAAAGGGACATTACCGTAAAGGGACATTACCAGGTGACCCATTGAGCAATCTGTGCAGCTCTAACTCTCACGATTGGAAAGTGGCATATGCACATGTCCAATCTGTATCTCATAAACGGGATGTAATGCAAAGCCTAGCCATAGCACAGCAATAGATGCATGTTGCACCTTGGGCACATCAATCACGCTAGAAATTCTGACTCAGGCTGTCAGTACGCAGCTAAATACCTGCGGTTTGAAAGTCGTCAAAGTTTTATGTATTTTGATTTCCATGCAATGCCTGAAAAGGCATGGGGGTAAGGGTCCCATCTGGCCTCTTTGGGCATCTGGCCGCCATGACTCGATGCTTTGTAGTCAGCCCAGCCCACGCTCTTGACGCTGCAGGATTCCATAGCGCCTTTTCTGCCAGCCTAGGCAGTGTCATTTGGTCAAGTACAATCTGAGAAGGTGTACCCCTTTTTCTACCAACATGTTATCGAGGCCAAGCGTGACCAAGAGTCTACGGGAACACCAATGGTAAATACCATGTCTATGCCTCGACCCAAGTACTATTACCTGAACGGCGCACCCCACCTCTTAATCCATTAGAAGCGTCTGAATATTGGTCTAGCACCCAACTTTTAGGCACTTCTCATATCCGTGAGGCCATCATGACCTTTCTTCCTACTACCACATGCCACGTGCGTGTATCCAACCCTTGGCGTTTATTCCAAAGTCCATGCAGAGACTGTGACTTCAGAGACCGGGTGCAAGAAGCAAGCATTCTGAATCAGGCAAATGTTCTACCCAATCCATTGAGCAACCCACACTTGGAATGTCTCATGGGTGCTGCGCACGGCACAATGAGCCCGAGCTTTGTTTTTGGCGACAATATTCATTTGGAGAATCGTTTGTATGGATGGTGTGAGGCGTATTGTGTACACAATTGACCCTTATGGGACACGTTCAGGTTTTCCCACAAGAATTGGCCAAGTTCAACAAGGTGTTGGTGGACGCTATGGAACCATATGGAACATGCATATGGCAGATCCAAATTTCTCGTGTCCCATTGCAGTCATCCACTGATGGACTAATTTGTTGGGCAGTATACATTACGCTGACATGGCATAATATCCCGCCAACCTTGAAAGCAATGGATGCAGGGAAGTCGATGTTATTACATCCTTAAAGAATGCTGAAAGGTCTAGGGCGGCGAAGCTGCAATGGAATACTTGCACAACATGAAAAGAATACGTGGTCTTGTGCCCACGGTCGTTGAAGAGCTCGAGGCCAATGATTCACAAGCATGGAATGAGCAAGGAGATCAACAATTGGTTGATACATTGATGAAGAATGGCAAATTGAATGTCATTGCAAATGATGGCGACCAGGTTTTTGTAGAGTCATGTTCCAAGCAATCATATAGAGAAGCAATAGGACGCAGTTACGATGAACCAGACGGGATGATAATGATGGGAAGCATGTCTGAGAACATGCAATGTCAAAAGATGACCATGATGATCCAAGGAACGCAACGCATAGTAACCCGGCAACCGTTCGTATGAGGATACATAGGAAACGCAAACAACGATCCTCAAGCAATCATTGATGATGATGATCACTTGGTCATGTCTAAAACTTTATTTGACACTGTGCTCAATGCGCATTCATAAAGATACGCATCTGTGACGGATGAAGCAATTGCTATATAGAGGGTAATAGGGAGAAGATTGAATATGACAATATGAGCTCCGAGTCGGGTCGTGGCCCCTAGATTAGCATTCGGAAGCATGTATCAATTGCGGTCCGGTGGCCAATTCGACTAAAGGGAGATATGGTGAGTGTAAATGCAGATATGTCTAAAATACAATTGCGTCTTCCACGAACCTATGAAAAATGTGGGCGTTGCATTGCAACTTAAAAAAGACAACTGATTTTCAAAAATGCATGCATGAATGGGCTCATTCGCCCTCATTTAGTAATAAAGAGCATTAAGAAGGCTAATCAATCAGCCATTGTACAAATATATAGGTGTTGCTCATGAGGTGATATCAGTACTGTGCGGTCGAACTGGAAGTTCATGACGGACGAACAAAAGATACTGTAGAGATAGGAATGTCCAAGATTCCTTCGGAAAAGTCTCCGTGTTAATATGAGATTACTGATGATGGTGGCAAATCCTACGACGCAAATGCCATTCGTTCTGTGCCAATGGAAGCCACAAATCCTGAAGACGAGGGCTGCCAGCCATTGAATGTGAAGGAATGAAGGGGGTGAAGGGTGTGCGCCGGGAGAGAGATGCTTCGGCGGGAGATGAGGATTGTGAAGGAATGAAGGTGGTGAACCGTGTGCGCCGGGAGAGAGATGCTTCGGCGGGAGATGAGGATTGTGAAGGAATGAAGGGGGTGAACCGTGTGCGCCGGGAGAGAGATGGTTCGGCGGGGGATGAAGAATGTGAAGGAATGAAGGGGATGAAACGTGCGCCGGGAGAGAGATGCATCGGCGGGGGATGAAGAATGTGAAGGAATGAAGGAGGTGAAGGGTGTTCCCCGGGAGAGAGATGGATCGGCTGGGGATGAAGAAGGATGATATGAAGAAAAGAAGTGCATGAAATGAAAGTGTTCCGAAGCACAAGCTCATTTGACACACAGAAGTTGAGCAAGCGCTGGGTCATGTCATTGGATTTCAAATTACTTCTGTGCAAAGCAAATTTGCCGAGACTACTTGCCAACTTTGAGGGTCCTCAGCTCCCACTTGAGCATTGAAATCTCCCCCATTTAGCATTAGGTCCCTACCAGAGATCCTGTCCAGTGCATCTTGCAGTTTTGAGTAGAAGATAGTTTTTTCGCGCTCTCGATAATCGTTTGTGGGTGCATATGCACAGATGACAGACGATTTCCTCCCTCTCAGTTGGAAAAGTGCCATCCTAACGCCGTCACTGATGGTCTCAATAGACAATAGACTATGCGCTGCCAGTGGGGTCATAGCAATTCCAACCACATGTCTTCTCAGGCCATCATCTCGCCCTGAAAATGCGATAGTCCAACCATCTACTGTCTTGATCCCACTCCCAGGCCATCGAACTTCTGTTAGGCAACAAGTCTCAATTGAGTACTCTGTCAACCTCTGCACCAGCAACTCAGCCCTTGCAGGGGCTGAGCTGCTGTCATTCAACGTCTGTACATTCCAAGTTGCAAATCTTAATATAATTCCTTGGTTGACTGATCTTGAAGCTGGTGTCGCTCTTCTTAAAGGCGGTGGGCTCATTTAGAGACAGGGTGCCAGACGCGTGCACTTGAGTGATATACAAGTATGATCTACAATGCTTTAGGTGTTGGTTGGGAGTACATGTATAAATGATTACAAAAGTCTACTACTTTGGTAGACTCAGACAGACCGGGTGCCCCGCCCAGCATGCAAGTCTTGTCGCGATGCAAGAAACTGGTTGATTCTTAAACCCACCGCAATGACCTGCATTTGCTACAGCTGGTGCACCTCGTGGCAGCCCAGTCAAACCATTACTACAATTCGGCGGCAAGGGGCGTCTACAGACAAGTTGCATGTAATGGCTGCCTGATTCCTATCCCTTGTTGGACTTGCCAGGTCCAAGCACGACCCAATCAACCATGGGCACGGAGCTCAGTATTTGTAACACCCCCCGCCAGCTGGCTACGAACCTACTATATGCTCTGCAGTATATGCAGTGTTGAAGTTGCTGAAATAATAGTATTGCAACAAGTCAGCTTCCTTATCGTGTGTCAGCCTCCATGCAAATAGCTGTTCAAAAGAAAGCAGTCCCTAATTAGAAAGGCAATGCAAGATTCGCATACTAATACGTTGGTCTTTCTCCACAGATTTTGTGATGTAGCCCTTGTGCTGTACAGATCAATGAAAGAGGCACGGCGATGCGGTGCCAGCCAATGATCATAGTGACATATAAGCTACGTGACAAAGCCTTCAAGAGAGATCTGGAGGAATTCCAGCAAGGTCTGAGGTTGCACACAGCCTATCCCTGATAACCACCAGTTTCCTCTGCAATAGTGTGAATGGCCTTTCCGGAACGCCTGCAGACATGCCCGATATGCTGTGATACGTCTGAAAACTGGTTTTGTGGACATTCCGGCTTGTTGTAAAGCCGTAGCTCTCTGTGTCTATATTTTTTAGGGTTTAGAGACTTGCCAAGGCTTAGTCAGCCAATATGAGCAAGAGGCAGCGGAACACATATGTAGACCCTATTCAAAAAGTGAACAGAGCATGCACAAGCTTACTCCTTCTCTTTTTCAAGAAAGCTGCCCTACGTTTTTTTGAGCACCGTGCTCCAAAGTCACCTCGTATACAGCGCCACCTCGTTTACAGCACTATGTATACGCGCTGCCACGCGATGGTGGTGCCTTTACGGCCCATTCCTGACTGAATGAGCGAGAAGACGTACACCCGAGTTCCTCCTCTTGAGTGATCATGATATATCCCAGGGATGCAGCTTTTTCCTTTAATGCTTCAAGTGACCTATGGGATATACTTTTGTGGCATGACCTGAGCTCTGCCATGCTATCAAATCTGCCCTGTGGATTGTTCTGTTATGATGGCCAATTGAATGCCAGTTTAGGAATATGATTGTAGGAAGCTTCTGTTAAAGATTCGGAGTAGCTTTAATGAAGTTGCATGTGAATGCACATGAGCCTTCATGTAGCTTCTGAGCCTCTTGTATAAGGAGCTCGCTCCTAATAAATTGTAACACATTCATTCATAGAAATGGACCTTGTGAGTTGACAGAGGTGACCTGAACCCATACTTGCAGGGCCCTGCAACGTCGGATGGTACTCTTGATGTTGTTCCCGGTCTCTCTCGGTTAATGAGCTTACTCTACTACTTCTTCGTCGTCTTCTACCTCTACAGCTGAAGGTAAGTGCAACAGCGTTTGCATATTGTATGCAAATATGTATACTGCATACAATACTAGACTCTACTCTACCCCAAAGGCAGGTACTCTACTGATCCACCTCAGCACTACAAAGGTAAACCAGATATATCCCGCTACAGCAACTCCAAAAGCTGTCCCTGGGCCCACGCACCTATAAACTCTTCCCTACTTATCAAAGTTGCCTGAGCTACGTCTGGACGGGAACTAGTGCTGTTCGGCGAAATATTAGTCTGCCGACTCCTTAGCACGGGTACACCCTCGCCATACGACACTTTATCAAACTGTGCTACAGGTGAAAAACCCACACGTTGTCAATAAAGAGGTGGGGCTACGCCACCAATTTCGTTTGTCTTCTCGACGTGCTTTCTTGTCAATCTCTCCACAGGCTGCTGCTGTGCTTGCGTTCCGCAATGTTGAAATTACTGTCGATGCCGGGCCGGCGGTGGGGCCCCCGATGCCGGGCAATCGCCAGCAGCGGCTGCAGCCTGTTTTAAATCCTTGGCATACCTGGCCGATCGCAACAAAGCGTTGGCCTGCTTGGCATTGCAAATATTAACAAGCGACTGGCACGGTCGGGCAGAAGATGGAGCAACTCTGGAGAGTCACTGGCAGGATCTGCACATTCTCAGGGACGTGCATCACGTTGACGAAGATGTCTTGGGTTTGCTACCAGCAAACTAGTTGTTGACATTTCCTTCAGGTTCCTTGTCAATCTCTTCAGTACTAGAGAGTACCACTATGCTGCCACCCTCACCAAAGACGATGGGTGCCTTTTTCAGTCCTACCACTGCCTTCTCCAGGTACGAGGTCTTGGTCTGGTATATGTTTCCTGGAGTATTGGTAGGTGTACCTGAGACTTGGCGAGTGCTGGTCTAGACGTCCGTGAGAACCACTAAACAATATCGGTGGGAGTCTTCGAGCACCACTTCTATTGCATTCAATTCTTGACTTGAGTGTGGGCTGCCATGGATATTGCGCTTGGCGGGACACCAAAATCGGGGGCTGCCAGCTATGATTAGCTGTGCCCTTCTTGAGAGAGTCCATTTCTGACAGAAGCTTATGCGAGATTATCCAGTGCATGATTCTCAGCTGCTCAGCGTCTCTATTTTGTGCTTCGTGCGCCATCTGTATCGTCTTTCAAAATAAAGACTGCTCATAAGATGTGGAAATGTAATCTACGAGTGGTAACGAACAAAATCAGGCTCCTTGCGCATGCATATCATATGCATACATGTGTACTGTACACCCATGTTCTTCTGGTAGATTTAGATACTACCTTAGAGGCCCAGTAGGGCGAACACGGGTTACACGGGTGCCAACAGACGGATCCCGGGGCCGACATTCTGCCAAATAAGAGAAGAGGCCATTGCCACATTGTGGTGATTTCATCGGTGATGCGAGGTCGGGAAACTCTTACGATTTCTAAATTAGAATTTCTAGTTAATTATGTTAGAAAATCTACAGCCCCAAACGGTTTGGGCCAAACCTGTTTACGAGAGAGGCCAGTAGTACCTCGTACCCTCCCTGAACATAGTGCGACAAGACCCATAGGGTTTCCCATTGTTGCTACTCCCATTCATTGTTCCCATTGTTACTAATTAGGCATGAGCACAGCTTCTAACCTCTCCCATTCCTGCCATATCTCCCATTCCTGCCATATCTCCCATTCCTGCCATTCCTGTCATATTCCTCGAATTGCTGCCATTCCTCCCATTCCTCCCACTGCTGCCATTTCTCCCACTGCTCCCACTGCTGCCACTTCTCCCATTCCTCCCATTGCTCCCATTCCTCCCATTGCTGCCATTCCTGACATTCGTCCCACTGCTGCCATTTCTCCCACTGCTGCCATTCCTCCCTTTCCTCCCATTTCTCCCACTGCTGCCAATCCTGCCATTCCTCCCACTGCTGCCGTTTCTCCCATTCCTGACATTCCTCCCATTGCTGCCACTGCTGCCATTGCTCCCACTGCTACCGCTGCTTATTGAGGGTGGGGCTGCCGCGGCAGGAGCGCGCCGCTGCCTCCAGGTCGCGCCCCGGGGCGCGCACGGCATCCCCACCCTGAATGTATTCTTAAGCCGCCGCGGCAGGAGCGCGCCACTGCCGCTTAGCCGCGCCCCGGGGCGCGCACGACACCCCCACAATTACATTTTATTAGCCGCCGAGGCAGGAGCGCGCCGCTGGCGCCAGGCCGCGCCCCGGGGCGCGCACGGCATCCCCACCCTCATTATCTTGTTAAGCCGCCGAGGCAAGAGCGCGCCGCTGCCGCCTGGCCGCGCCCCGGGGCGCGCACGGCACCCCCACAATTATATTTATTAAGCCGCCGAGGCAGGAGCACACCGCAGCCGCCTGGCCTCGCCCCTGGGCGCGCACGGCATTTCTCCCACTGCTGCCATTCCTCCCTTTCCTTCCATTTTTCCCACTGCTGCCAATCCTGCCATTCCTCCCACTGCTGCCATTTCTCCCATTCCTGACATTCCTCCCATTGCTCCCATTCCTCCCATCCTCCCACTGCTCCCATTGCTGCCAAACCTCCCATTCCTCCCATTTCTCCCGTTTCTCCCACTGCTCCCACTGCTGCCACTTCTCCCATTCCTCCCATTCCTGACATTGCTGCCATTCTTCCCATTGCTGCCATTCTCCCATTCCTCCCACCTCTCCCACTGCTCCCACTGTTGCCATTGCTCCCATTGCTACCATTTCTCCCACTGCTCCCACTGTTGCCATTCCTCCCATTGCTGCCATTCCTCCCTTTGCTACCACTGCTTATTGAGGGTGGGGCTTGGCAGCAGTGGCAGGAATGGGAGGAATGGCAGCAATGGGAGAAATGGCAGGAATGGCAGCAATGGCAGCAGTGGCAGCAATTAGAGAAATGGCAGCAATGGGTGGTGTGTCAGGAATGGGAGAAATGGCAGGAGTGGGAGAAATAGGGTTTGAGGGAACAATGGGAAGAATAAGAAGGAGTGGCAACAATAGGAAAACCTTAAATGTCTTGTGGTACCTCTCCCTGAAGGGTGTAATCCGGTCTACTTGTCAACCGGGACTGATGATAAGTGGGTGCCAATATAATGATCCACCTTGTTGCAGTTTTCTGTACCGAGTTGTCACCAAGCCTATAGTGGCAGTATTCGTCGGGAACTCCTGTGACGCTGGCATAGATGTCGCTTCACTGACGCGTCCTTCGATGCGAACTTCAACACAATGAAGCCTCCAAAAAATGATTATCATTCCCTGTTGCTTGTTGCCCTGGTGGCAATCGTTCTATTTGTGAATATGAAACTATATTCTCAATCTCCAGAGTGCGTGTCATTTCCGCTCCATTGTTGCGACTGATTCCAGTGCTATCAAGAGCGTAATACGTTTAGTACACAACCCTTACACTGAATTGTACAGGTCAGGTCACATTGGAAGATATGCTGTTTACAGGCCTTTGCACGACTCGTACTACTGTACGACTTGCACGATCGGATCATCAATGAAGGAATAGCGGACGCACTCCAGGATGTACCGCGCTTATTCCAGACGCAACAAGAAGTGACGAATACCAAGTCGGGACTCCCTTCGGATATGAAGGCATATCCCAACACTGTGGACTTGCGTTCTCCAATCCTGTAGATAAAATCGTTGTAGTATAAACCGCGCCCTGGGATGCAGGTGACGCTTTGAGGCCACTCCTGTTGCATGCAATGGGCGGGCTCTATCTTGATCTCGGTGTGGTGAGCATGCTTCTCCTCCATTGCAGAAACATCGCAATGTTGCACTTCTTTGTCTTTGAAATCTTGATGGTATATACTGCAGATTCCGCTGTTGTCTGGGTCCAATGTTGTTTGGGTCCATAATTTTTCATCATGTTTTCATTGGCAAATCCACTCAATATTGCAGGCCATGCATTACCGTCTCTTAAAATTGTTGACATAAGGATTTGAATGTGCAGGAATGTTTCAGGTCAGCGACTCCTTTCTTAGACGGACATGACTTAGTTTTGCAAGCCGAGCTAGACAACAATAATGCACTGACAAATGCAGTCATGGCTAGCACTCCGCAACATAACCTCTGGAAGATGGTCATTGAGCAAATGATGGAGCGAGCAAAAACTGTAGATGGCATCAACAACAGGCCCCAAACTACTATCAGACGTGTATGCTAATTTCACAGCCACACAGGAGCTCTTGGGCCAGGTGACACCAGCACTCACATACATCTGCATTATAGATGGCCTTTGTACTTGTGTCCACAAAGGGAGGGACTCATCACTTTGCATAATAGTTTCCTTGAGTGATACTGCGGCAGATGGCATCATTCGAAGCGAGCTGCATGCTGCTTATTGCAGGGGGTATTGACAGAGGAGGATCGAGGACATGGCCGCGTGAATCTGCGGGTAAGGGGTCAGATAATCAAGGACGAGCACATGCGCTTTGCTCAGGGTCTAACGCCAATATAAGTTAAAACAATTTTATGTCCAATGTAATTGGTTGTCACAGAACGAGTGCGAGGCTATTGACACAGCAAAAGATAAGCCTGCAGAAATGGCCGGTGTTCCTCACTGGGCGGGATGTTGGAAGGTGTATCCTGCCCAATGACCCGATGTCAATTCCGATTGCCTCAAATGGCGCTCAAAACCCGAGACATGACACCATGGTACATTGGGCAACATCAAATATATTGAGTGATCTGTTTTTGTGAAATGAATTAGGGAAGGTGGCCATGAATGGCCACTTGTGGTGTGTTCATTTCTGGCATTGAAAGCTGAGTATGCATCAGCTAAAATCTGATGATCTGTATTCTTAGAAGTGCCTGCCATTCAATGAATGTGTGCAGCTTGGAGTCATGCATGATGTCATCTTTGATCAAGTCATGCGAGGATTTAAGTTTGGACTCTTCATCTAAAATTCTGTATTTGGCATGTGCACTTTTATTTCTGTTAACAACTCTGAGATATGAAGTTTGGACTTCTTTGTGTTTCACTTTTTAGCTTTATTCAATTCAGGACCTTGCAGATACGCTGGGCGACCATTCTTCCTAGCAAATTGTCCGAGATTCTAGGGTTACGGGATTTTACGGTCAACCTCACCCCCCACCTTTCGAAGGGCGTAGTGTTCTTTTTTGTATTCTTAATTTATACAATATTAATACTTCGGGAATGGCACGAGCTTCGCCCTACGGTCCCCGGTTTTATTATTCTCGGACAATTTGGGGAAAAAAACCGCCTATCGTATCTGCAAAGGGTCGTTATTTGGGTTCGTAAAATCACCCGTTAATTTTCGGCCGAAAAAGAGACTGTCAGGATAAGTTCGGGATACACAACGCAGCGAATACCTTGGATCCATCATAACTTTGCGAGTACGCCACCGTTTTGCACGAACCCGGGTGCGATGGAACCGCGCCGATAAAGCTTTCCACCATGATATTAATTACCGAAAATGGTGGTGTCTAGAAGTGTTCGGAAGTGCGATGGCTGCAACCGATTGGCAAGCACCGACACCTCGAGGCACTTTGTGGCCTCATCCCGTGTCTAAGCAATATACATTTCACCTAATTCATTTTTAATTTTTTATTCGGGGATCACAGCCCGCTTTAAGCTTTGTTGACAAGGCTATTGTCGCCAACAGTGAGCTTGAGGCCCTTAAGCTTACCTGGTCACTGAAAGGCAAGAGAAGCAGGCTGTCGAAAATAAGAATACACCACATGTGGCCATTCATTGTGGCCACCTTCCCTACTTAACTAATAAAAATAGTACACAACAAGTCAGCATTTATAACTTCGATTCGGGCATTTTCTCCCAAGAGAAGTCCATGATGACACCAAACATGCTGTCAAGTCCTCGGACACATGCGAAGTTGAACCCCAGAACCATAGGGAAGTGGCTGAGGCGAAGAAGATGAAGGAACGAAGCGGGTAAAACGGGTGATGCCGGAGTCGGGGAGGTGAAGTATAGGAAGGAACGAAGCGGGTGAAACGGGTAATGCCGTAGTTAGGGAGGTGAAAAAGATGAAGGAATGAAGCGGGTGAAACGGGTATGCCGGAGTTAGGGAGGTGGAGAAGATGAAGGAATGAAGTGGGTGAAACGGGTGATGCCGCAGTTAGGGAGGTGAAGAAGATGAAGAAATGAAGCGGGTGAAACGGGTGATGCCAGAGTTAGGGAGGTGAAGAATGTGAAGGAACGAAGCGGGTGAAACGGGTGATGCCGGAGTCAGGGAAGTAAAGAATAGGAGGAAATGAAGCGGGTGAAACGGGTGCTGCCGGAATTAGGGAGGTGGAGAAGGTGAAGGAACGAAGCGGGTAAAACGGGTGATGCCGGAGTCAGGGAGGTGAAGAAGAGGAAGGAACGAAGCAGGTGAAACGGGTGATGCCGGAGTTAGGGAGGTGAAATGGGGGAAATGCGAGATAAAATGCGTGGGGTTTTGATTTCACGCTCACCTAGAACTGGTGGGGTGAAGTGGGGTGAACGGTCAAACGTCGGAAATTTATGAGACTGCTAAAGGGCCGTTCCAATTCAGTAGCATCCCACTGATTCAGCAGGTGTCGTTCTGATTCAGGATGCCTATTGTTAATTCTGTAATGTGATCAGTTGGTAATTCAGCAAAGCTTCCACTACTGATTCAACAGTATTTAATCAGCTGCACATTCAACAAGGCTGCTTATTGAATCAACAGTGGTCCCCTCTATTGAATCAGAGCGTGCTTTCTCCCTCTACTGAATTGTGACATGCTCCCTTGCTCTTTCAACAGCACGGGTCCTGGGAGACTGATTAGGCAACACGCCCGAAACGAAATTATTGTTAAGTCCCGAGCACTGTTCTCTTGTATAACACATACATGGGAGGAGCTTGGGCCGGCAACAACCGTCCACTTTATTTAAGGTAAATAAATCTTGAATATAGTGGGCGCATTCGGTACAGTAAGATAGGGTTCGTTGGAGAAATTGTCTCTTTCATTGTGAAGCCATCCTTTCAAATTTACTGTCTTGGGTTGAGCGGGATTAGCATTTACTGTGTGCAAATCTGTACAAATGTATCAGCAGAATAGCTTGGTGCTGTGCACGAGGCTGGGCATTGGCTAAATTTTTGTTACGAGTTTCTCTCCATGTTGTTATTTCAAACTTTGAAGTGCAACCAAGTCCCTTGTAAGACCTGCTGATGCGACTGCCTTAACTCATATAATAAATAAGCGAAAGGACATCCTATCTTAGTCTTCTTGCTCAAGTAGTGGCGGATAGCGGAGGATAAAGGGTGGGGATGCGCAGCCACTGCTCCAACAAGTAACGCCAGTGGGCGTGGCTGTAACAATGCATCCCGGACATTTGCAATGTACACTCCGTGTGTACAGCGTGACGTTGCCCTTCTAAGACTGTGTATTATTGAAACGCAGAGCATATTCTGTCCTAAAACATATCCGCAGAATCTGTAGAGCCTCCTATTGAATCAGAAAACACCCTGTTGCTAAATCAGTGCATCCTCCTTACTGAATAAATAGCAAAGTAACTGCTGAATCGGCAAGCCACCGTACTACTGATTCATTACGCACACTTGTTGATTCAGTAGTCAGTACTGAATCAGCAAGCACTACCAGCCCTCGTCCAAATTCAGTAGAGGCTCTTTCAGCAGCAGCGCACTATTGAATTAGGTCAGTTCAGTAGGCAGCATAAATTTCCGACGAATATGTAAAATGAAAATGAAAAATGTGAATGAAAGGTGAACCCCTAGAAAAAGCTTCACACCGGACGGGTGAAGGGTATGAAGGAATGAAATGAAGCCATGTCTTTCCTATTTATGGTGCTTCCAATTCAATAAGCCGTGGAATAGCACTGCATTGCCACCCATTATCCCAGGGGGAGTATAAAGAAGGTCCTGGAGGAAGGAGAGCCTGATTAGGCGAGGTGCATGTTCAGGCTGTCATGTCAGAGGGCTGTACACATGCAAGGGAGAAACAAACATTACAGAGAGAGAGAAATGCAGGTGTTCGTCAAGTCTTTAAAGGTTGGCAATGGGCAGGTTCCCAGTCCTTACTGTTGTCAGAGGCGCGCAAGAAATGAGGGTCATGTTGCATGCAACTAGCTTGAGGCTTTCAAAGTTTAATTGAAGCTGGTAGAAGCCAATCAACCAGCATCAAGCACCTGCAGGCAGCGGTTGATGCCTACCAACATCGAGTATCCAGGATGTTAGCTGGGCTTCTCAATGTAGACTTGCCTCCCCTTGCAACTGTGCACTCTAATCATTACAATGTATGTAGGTAATAGTGTCACGTGCCAGTGCCTGCTGCTGAGCTATCTATCACCATGCTTATAGGCGAGCTTGCGGCTTACATAGTACCATAGTAATGTCATCATGTCAATAATCTGATTTTTGTGTAAGTTCACCGAATGGACTTTGAAAGCAATGGCAATTACTTATTATAAGCTCTTAGTTGTTGCCACAAGCTCCTGAAACGGTAGCACATTCGAAGGGAAGTCGCCGACTTTGATTATTACACTAGAATTATGTTCTTTGTGCGCAATGGTTCTGAGATCCCTTGCGTAACAGCTGAACGAGGAACGCATGGTGCCCACGAATGTGTCCGCTTCCGCTAATACAAGTAGGTCTATAAGGGCCTTTTGTTCTGAGTGCAGACCTGCCACGACCATGCCTGTTATTCAGTCTCCCACTTATTGTTGTCTTCACAGCATGAATATGCATGCGACTTGTGTCATCACAGATTTCGAATCTTAATCCGTGTATGTCGGCAAAACAAGGTGTGCCAGTGCTCAACTCACGTGCCACTTTTATTGATTTTATTGCTGAAGTGCACAGGTGAGCATTGTGCGTTATTGTGTATCTCAATAGAAAAAAGTGAGTCGATAAAAACGAGTAAAATTAAATTTACTAGCGTTTTGCAATGATATTGTGCTTCAAAATAGTCACCTTCTAGAGTTTGGCTCGTCAGGTACATCTCTTTGTGCAACACGTTCTTGCATAATTGATTCTTGCGCAGATCAGCAGCTCGGCTCTCAAATTCTGCGCAGCAACGGAATGATTGGTACAATATGTTTGACTCACTGATATATTGAATGTAATGTATAAATTGCGTGCTATAAATGGTGTCCTTCATCTCCTTATCCTAGGCTTCATCATAGCGTCTATAATTCATTCTTGTTTTTTGCGCCAGACATACCTTCAAGGTCATTGTAAGTCAGGAGGCCAGAGGCCACGTAGACATTTTTATTTGCATTGAAGCCCGCCCTCTTCATTCCTGCAATATAAGCTTTCCAGAGATCCTGCACAGAGGCACCATGCATGTGGCATATGGGTATACATCACGTACATATAAGAACGCTATATATGGGCCAGGCTGCCGGGGCCCAGTGCCTACTCAGCACCGTGTCCGCGGTTGAGTGGGCCTAAATTGTGGCGAGTCCATCAAGTATTAGAATTATTCTGTAGTCTTTACTGCAGCTTGTCTGTACACGCATCTTGGTTCCAGCTTGGTTCAAAAAAGCGTATAACTGTAAGTAAATGACAATAATATGTGCGGCACGGTGCCTTGCATGTTGCACAGGCACACTGTACCGTAAAATCCATATCTTGCATGTTGTTTTGGTTTTGGATATTAACCGCAATGTCGATAAGTAGGTATCTTGCATACTTGTTGAGGAAGCCTTCCCATTCTTACGTCTCAGCAACTGCCCATATACAGCGCTAGAGAGCCCTGGGAACAATACTGCTTTTACATTGTTTGGCCTCACCTCCTTTTCTTGATCAGTCGATGCCCATGCAGATAAGCCGTCCTTTTCAAATCGGAGATGTAGGCCGCCAAATGGACGCTGGCCATTGTTGGACACTTCACGCACTATGTTTTTGACAAGCTCTCTTATCTGAGGTGCAAAGGTTAAGCTACCAACCACTTCTGTAGACAGTTGCTTGTACCTGTGATACAAACCAAGCCAAATAGATCAATATCAGATTTTGAAGATCTTTTTATTTCTAGAATATATACATATATATATGGGTTGTAGTATCTGAGCGCATTTGCTTCACATTCAAAATAAATTACCCCCATCATGGTAATATCCCGTTAGCTTCAATTTTTTATGCAGATCTTCTGTGTTCTGTGCCTCGTGCACGTTGGGAGCGCTAAGCATTGGGAATTACAACAACCAACCGAAAGCCATTCCTAATGTAGCAAACTTCCCTAGTATCATGGCGATATCCTACAGGACATGGTGAAAGTCGCTGTGACTTGGTGAAATGCCGTTCTCGTGCTTTCTCTCGATGCCTTAGAGGCACAGCATATCACCTTTGTATGTTGTATGGGAAGTGCTCTGAATTGATAACACCGAGATCGATAACACGGACCTTCCGCATTTTATCATTGTGCCCCGGCCTTGTCAAGAATTCCTTTGCTTCTGCTAGCACGGTGGCCAAGTCCCTGTTCTGGTGACTTTGAAAGAACACACTTACCTTTCCAGAAAGAGCCAACAATGGGACATTTTAAAGACTGTTAGTATGGACAACTTCTGGTATTTGACGACATCGCAGGGGGTCATGAAAATGAGTGCTTGGCATTAGTACCTGGCCTTTAAATTGAAATTTAATAATATCTTTCCCCATATTCATGGTGTGATACTGTGGCAACGCTATTTCTTTTCCCATAGCGTCCGCCGTGGGTGTCATCGGTCCCGCCTAGGTGTGCAAAGTACAGTAGAGTACGATTTACTAGTCGAGTCCAGTCAATCAAAATCACAAGCCCTTTGCGAACTAAATAAAAACATGTAACGAGCAACACGTGAGGATCTGTGCTCTAAACAGGATTGTACAAAAGTCGGCGAAATGGAACAAAGACAACCTCGTGCACGAGAATACCGCGCCATTTCCAGTATCTCACAAGTTTGTCAACATCTAGCAGACTTCTCAAGGGTATTGAATTCCACTCCTGCTGCCACCAACTGCTGTTGTATGTGCTCCTGCTGAGAGCGCTTGGGAGAACTATCTCGGCGTGTAATGGCACCGCGAACATGAAAGCCCCTATATGGCAAAGCATTTGATTCACGAGACCGCCTGCGGTCCCATCAATTGCGTATGTAACAATAAGGCGGTCACCCTGACGATGGTGTTTCGAGTACAACCCCTGCCTTGTTCCACTAAGTGTTGGTCGGGGAAGCAACATGAGACCAAGAAAGATGAAATAAATCGAACACCGCCACGTACTAAAGGACATTGTTGGGGAAATTACAGACATTACACAATAGGCATTGAATGTTTGCTACGACGACGCACAACGCTTACAGATCCGATCAAATCGAGTCGATACAGACAGGGTTCATCATAATGGTAACATATATTATCTATAATATTCAATAATATTCATATGAGTATTATTGTGGCGAAGCCTTATTGACACTGCTTATTATATTGGATAGTATTATTATATTATATTATGGTCAAACTCACCCCCGACCTTTCGAAGGGCGTAGTGTTCTTTTCTACGAAGTAATAAATGTATACAACTTCCATGTGTTGCGCTCATTTGATATACAAGTTCCGCTGCGCAAAAGAAAATGGATCCTGGATCCGCCGATCAAAGCAGATCGTGTTTGCTTGTAGTTACATTTTGACCCGGATATGAGGGCCCTCATATGTGCACAAAACGTTGACGGTCAGTTCCTTATATTACAAAGCTACATTTTGTATGGATGCCATGCCATGTCAAACACATCCTTTGTTGTAGACGAGTCCATATTATTCAAGAACACCCTCATCAGGGAAACAAGCCTCCCTTATTGGAATTCAAACTACCTATAAAATAGTCTGCGCTAGCCATTCCTTCAAGTTCGGTGATCAACGTGTCAACAAGTTGGCATCTTTCGACTCCTGATCTAGCATTAAATTGCGCTTGATCATGACCACCAAATGAACCTCCAAACACAATCGGCGTACATGACAACAAGCGCACCAATTGACGAGCAGTTGCGTGATTAGTTTCAAAATCGTCACCATATATCACACAACTTCCATTTCTAGCTTCAGGGAATGAAAAAGCAGCTCTAGCAAAATCAACTGGGCCATAGGGCTTGCGCCATGCGTCTTCCACATATTTATCTCCTTGCCTGACATGAACAGCTATAAGAGGCTTGGGTACAGACGTCAAATAGGAAACATGAGCATCTACTTTTTCTCTTAGTTGCCCCGAGAGTTTCCAAAGTTTCTTGAAAGCTTCACCTTTCAGTTTGAAGATATCTTCACCTTCAAATACATTGGAGTCAACTTGCCTATGCATCTCCAACATAGGATCTAACGGCAATTGGTGCACACTGCAAGACTTGAAGTCATGCTTAGGTACTTCCCGGACATCACCCTCAAAAATCCTATTCCAATAGCCATCTTTTGACGTACACGTAAGGTCCAGATTTTCTTCGTTCACAACCAGCATTTCCTGTGGATAGACCAGCATAGACAGTACCACCAAGTTGATTTGTGAGCCAAATCCGCCGCTGTGTAGAACCAACACTCCACAATCATCGCCAATAGTTCTATTCCCAGCCACAACGCCAGCGACTATCAGGAGGTAGCAGCAGAGACCTGGACGCGCGCCTCTCTTTCTTCTCAATCGTGACTTTTAGTGGATAATTATAGAGAGCGAAAGCGACTGTCATTACAACGCAAGAGAGCATCAAGCAAGACCGGCAATTCTTGCGAAAGCGCCTCTGAAAAATTGTCTACATACTGCAAACTAGGCGGGCATAATTTGTACGACCACTATTAGTGGACATGTATCAATCTTACCTTTTATCAAATCCATGTAAATCTCCAGAACAAGCCAAGAGACACTCCAGAAAGTTCTGATGGGTAAGTCATAAATGACTCGACCGTTCTGTGTATATTGTCATCACCAATCAGAGTCTGCTGCGACTCACCGAGCACGATGCGCGTCTTTGCACACAGATCGATCGCTGAATACGACTGACGGTCGCCCACACATTTACGTGCCATGTAAATGGTCATCCCTGCTGTGGGCGAAGCTCCACCCTATTTTGGAACTCCCACGTGGGGTGCACCTATTCAGTTCACCTGGTGACCACCTGGTGACCACACCCCTCTATTCAAATTCGGATAAGTCGCACTTCAACCGCGACTTTATCCATACAAAAGGCAGCGCTGGCAAATTGCCTGATCTATCCGTAAAGAGGGCTGTCCACACCCCTGACCCTTTGGCCTTCTATCTCAGGGCGAAGCTCCATGCTCCTCATCCCAACCAAATCGAACCTGCTCTGACCACTGCGTACCGGCTGCTTTGCAATGCATTTTGGCTCTCATCTGATCCACGGTGTCCTGTGTCCTACCTCCTTGTAACCTCCAGATTCTGACAGCGTCTATGCAGCCCTCCCGCCCTTTCTTGTTTCATATATGCACACATCATGTTCAGCATAAAAAATGAAGATGTGATCATGCAGGAGGTAATGATGCATGCTGCTCTACTTGTCTTTCTCAGTGCAGGTGAATTTGTGGCCATATGAGGTAGTGGGGCCTTGTCCGGGATGCAGGCGCGTCTTGACCTTCGTCCAAGATATCAATTCGATTTTCGCTTTTACGAGTATACAAGCAGGTCCCTTCTCGTAGACTGTTGGACGCGTCGTATTCTCATGCTGTTGCTGGCACAGGTTTTGGTTCTGCTCGCGTGCGTTCTGGTCGCGTATCCAAGGAAAGGCAGTGCCAACCCATTTGGTGAAACCATCACATCGCAGATGCAAGTAGAATGATTTCATGACTCTCGATGCATGCAATCCAGGCAAAGAGGTCTCAATCTGCAGACACAAGCCGTGGGAGTCTTGCATTCAGGTTCGCAGAGATACAATGGGGCAAGGCGTACAGACGTAGCGATATCAGTGACAGCTACCGACTTCTCGGTAAGCCTTCAGCCCACGAAGAGTGCCAGTGGGCTCACCAACCATTCCGCCTAGCAGCGCCTGCAATATCTTCGGCAAATCACATTGGCGCAACTGCTTTGCTTCACCAGTGCTAACACCAATCCCTTGCTGTAGGAGCCATGGCAGCAGCTCTCTCTGCAGAACAACATGGAGTATGCCACAAGGAACAACTATGATTTGATTTTGAGTGGGCTCTATGAGCTGGACAGACACCCAGCATGGTCAAAAGTGAGGGCATTGTAAAGACTGATTCACAAATACGAATGGATCAGGCAGGTAATGATATCTCAAATCTTGACATCGCAATGTCAGTAGACACTACAAGATAGAATGAGTCACAGGCCATACTTCTATCTATGGTAATACGCCGGAATTTCTTAGACGCCTGCCATGTGCAAAGCATCTGCACTATGCTGCTGAATGATTCTTCTGCATTCTGCTCTTCCTTCTACGCAAGAACTTCATGGGTGACAACTGCAAATTGAATAAAATAATGTGACTCTGTGTCCTACTCTCGAGAATATCCACATGGCAGCGGCTTCAATGTGGCATCTGCGTCTATGACAGAGGCCATGCAGTCCCCGGCGTAGGTCTTCCATAATTTGCTTTGGATCACAGGTGGATCTGGATACTCTCATTATGGACATGTCCCAGAGACTGGAACACTTCTTGGACCCAGAGTATGACTTTTTAATGGGGCGTGATTGCAAGGTTGACTTCGCATCGACCAAGGTGAATTCAGGCAGCTTTTTTATGCGCGGCAGTAAGTGGACAGAGGACGTTTTGGAGAACACCTGGCACAGCAATGGCACTCACGTCACACATGTACACATATGGTGGGATAATGCAGGACTGATCTACGCTCTTGACCAAGCACCAGACACAGGATCTCACCTGAAAATTATGTCTGCAACTCTGTTCAATGCGCCTGCGCCCGAGTCATGTAGCCTACTAGTAGTGCGTGCGAGGCTTAAGATGGGTGTGATCACAGTGCAGATCTTTGGCGAGATGGTGATTTCCTTGTGCACTGTCTTGGCCCGCTGAATTCACTTATCGTGACCTACTGTCGACTCGTTAAACACTGAGGGGCATAAAAGCATGTGTTGCACCCTTGCCACCAGCTCACCCTTGCAAGCAGATGGCGATGGATTTGTAAGGCCACGATCTCTTCTCATGGTAGTGTTATGAGGCAGATCTTTGACTCGTAATGTGTTGGATGCCGGAAGTAATCTGACCATCAGGACAGATGATATGTAGAAGGGTCCCAGGCAGTACTACCAGTAATTATTTGAAGGGTGATAACGCTACACTTCCAAGTTTGATCTTCAGAAAAACCACTGGGACTTTTTCGGATCGATTTTCGGGTGCATTCGGCGATGCGGCCGCTCCTGAGACACCCGCATCGTTGCTGTCGAAATCCGTCTCGCAGTTTCGAGCGGTTTGCTAGGCCCCTCAGCATTCGTGTAAGAAGGGGGTGTAGACCTGTAGGCTGCAAGGGTACATTTGCGAGTTGACAAGTCTGCAAGCCTGTGCATATCGGCCTCGGGTTCTGACTGCAGACGGACATGTGTATGCCCTATGGCCCTCTGGGCCCTGGGTTCGCCACTCATACAGATTATTATTATTATTATTATTATTATTATTATTATTATTATTATTATTAT
>JADEYI010000914.1_pt1 | contig 29059 bp, 22 predicted proteins | sample 8542331 | NCBI WGS metagenome assembly JADEYI01 (sample SAMN16510988, study PRJNA670497) | mine drainage metagenome | isolation source: biofilm near Copperflume 1 | place: Germany: Marsberg coppermine Kilianstollen | collected 2018-02 | reverse complement strand
GGGAGAGGGGGCATGGGGTGAGGGGAGGGACGCCCCTCCACCCCTACGCTGAACAGTTACGGCGCTCGGTAACAAACAACTCTGCCCAGCAGAGTTGTTTGTTATCAGCTTCTTTATTCCCATTCTCTGAGGGAAGGGGGCTAACTTGCGCGGGCTTCTGCGACCGGAGCTGCCTCCTCGCGAGGCTGTGTCGAGCGCCAGCGCAGGTTAGGCTCGCGGGCCGCGCTTACTTCGTCGAGGCGGCCAAGCTCTGTTGTGTGGGGGGCTGAGTGAACCATATCGGGGTCTTCATGCGCCTCACGCGCTATATCCTTCATTGCGCTGATAAAGGTGTCGAGGGTCTCTTTAGACTCGGTTTCGGTCGGCTCTATCATCAGCGCCTCTTCCACGATCAACGGAAAGTAGACCGTCGGCGGGTGCATGCCGTAGTCAATCAGGCGCTTGGCAACATCGAGGGTGCGTATTCCCGTTTCCTGCTTGATGTTCCTGGCGGAAAGCACTACTTCATGCATGCAAACACGGTTATAGGGTAAAAAGTAGGTGTCCTGTAGATTTGCGCGTATATAGTTGGCGTTGATGATAGCGTCTTCCGAAACGCGCTGCAAGCCGGCCAGCCCCAGATGTCTGATGTAAGTATAGGCACGCACGTGCATGCCGAAGTTGCCCCAGAAGTTCTTCACGCGGCCTATGGTCTGAGCAGGTTCGACCAGCACGTATTTATCGCCCTCCCTGGCGACGACCGGGCCGGGCATGAAGGGGGCCAGAAGCTCTCTGCACGCCACCGGGCCGCTGCCTGGGCCGCCGCCGCCGTGAGGCGTGGTGAAGGTCTTGTGCAGGTTAATGTGCATTACATCGAAGCCCAGGTCGCCGGGGCGGATGTGACCTACGAGAGCGTTCAGGTTAGCGCCGTCGCCGTACATGAGGCCGCCCGCCTTGTGTACCATCTCGCTAATCTTGAGGATATTCGGCTCAAAGAGGCCAAGCGTATTCGGCACGGTGAGCATCATTCCGGCGACCCGCTCGCTCAACGCCGACGCCAGGGCATCGAGGTCAACGCTCCCATCCGGGCCGGACTTGAGGCTGATCATCTTGAAGCCTGCCTCGGCGGTGGTCGCCGGGTTGGTGCCGTGAGCGGAGTCGGGCACGAGTATAACATCACGTGCGCTGTCGCCGCGCGAGCGGTGGTAAGCGCGAATCATCAAGATTCCTGTGAACTCGCCCTGTGCGCCCGCAGCGGGTTGGAGCGTCACCGCATCCATCCCCGAAATCTCAGCGAGCATCTCCTGTAGCTCGTATTGCACCTGGAGCGCGCCCTGGATGCTCTCCTGCGGCTGGTAGGGGTGTATGTGCGCCCAGCCGGGCATGATGGCTACGTCCTCATGCACCTTGGGGTTGTACTTCATAGTGCACGAGCCGAGGGGGTAGAAGCCTGTGTCTATTGAGTAGTTTTTCTGGCTAAGGCGGACGAAATGGCGCATGACCTCGTTCTCGGCAACTTCAGGCCAGTCCAGCCCTTCTCGCAGGTACTTCGGGTCGAGCGGCGGCGCTTCGTCCATATCCACTTGCGGCAGGGAGAAACCTACCCTGCCGGGGCAACCCTTCTCAAATATCAAAGGTTCAAGACTCATCTCTACTTGCCTATCCCTTCTAGCGCAGATAGCAGCCGGTCCATCTGCTCTTTTGTGTTCAACTCGGTCACGCAGAGGAGCCACACATTATCCTCCCCTTCGACTTCAGGCCTCCTGCTTATGTCAAGCCCGCCGATTACCCCTTGCCGCAGCAAGTAGCGGTTCAGTTCCGTTGGGGAGATGGGGGTCTGAACGGCAAACTCCTTGAAGAAAGGCTCACGGCTCACGATTTTGTATCCGGGCAGCCCTGCTATGCACTTTGCCAGATAATGGCTGCGCTGGTAGCAGATCTCGGCCACCCGTTTTAGCCCCTGCGGACCCATGAGGCACATGTAGGCTGTGGCGGCGAGGGCGATCAGCCCCTCGTTTGTGCAGATATTAGAAGTGGCCTTCTCCCGCCGGATGTGCTGCTCGCGTGTTTGCAGCGTGAGCACATAGCCGCGCTTACCGTTGACATCTTTGGTCATGCCGGCGAGGCGGCCCGGCATTTGCCTCATATACTTTTCTTTGGTGGCGAAGAGGCCGCAGTAAGGCCCACCAAATTGCATCGGTACACCTAGCCCCTGCCCTTCGCCGATAGCGATGTCGGCGTCAAGCTCGCCGGGGGTCTTTAGCAGACCGAGGGAGATAGGATCGAAGACGATGATGAGCATCGCACCCGCCGCGTGTACCTTCTCGGCAAGTCCATCAAGATCGCGGATTTCGCCCAGGAAGTTGGGCTGTTGCACTATCACGCAGGCTATGTCGTCGGCAAGCTCAGAAGACTCTTTGATGTTGGCGTCGCGCTCGATTACTTCGATGCCATGCCCATCGGCATAGGTGCGAAGCACGGCCTTGTGCTCAGGGTGGGTCTTGGGCGAGATTACTACCTTCTTGCGCCTGGTGATAGCAGATGCCATCACTGCCGCCTCGCCAAGCGCCGACGCAGCATCATACATCGAAGCGTTGGCAACGTCCATCCCGGTAAGCTGGCAAACCAGCGTCTGGAACTCGTAAATCTGCTGCAAAGTGCCCTGGCTCAACTCCGGCTGGTAGGGGGTGTAGGCTGTATAGAACTCGGAGCGCGACATAATCCTGTAGACGGCGCTTGGCGAAAAGTGATTGTAGGAGCCTGCTCCCAGGAAGATCGCGTTGTGGGTAGCATCGGCGTTTCTCTCAGAGAGGCGGCGCATCTCAGCCACCAGCTCCGGCTCAGAGAGGGGCGGGGGCAGCTTTATCTGCGGGTCGAGCAGGGAGGCAGGCACTTCTTGATAAAGGTCGTGCACACTCGTCAGGCCGATTGACGCTAGCATCTCCTGACGCTGCGCCTCAGTGTTTGGTGTATATACCATTCTCTTATTTACCTCGATTCTAGTGTTGCAAGCTCTTGCTTGCCTTCCACTTCCATATACATCCACAAACTTCGCTGTGGCCTCGCACCCTGGACCGCAGCTATAGCAGGGTCGCGCATATTAGGCCACGGGGCAGCCCGCAAACGCGCTACGGCCTCTTTGCTGGGCAGGAAGCTAGCCTCCAGGATGAAGTCGTCAGGGTCAGCAGGGCAGAGAGCGCCATCCCATCCAATGACGTCAAAGATGAACGCTACACATTGGACTTTGTCGGTGATATTCACCGTATGGGTAACTGTGAGCAGGTCGCCGATCTCTGTAACCATGAGGCCGGTCTCCTCTCGTACTTCTCGGACAAGCGCCTCGCTAACGAGCTCCCCCGACTCGACCACTCCACCAGGGAGCGCCCAATTGGGTTGCAGATCGTCCGGCCCTTGCTGGCACACCAGGAGAAGATCAGCACCTCGGCGGATGCGACCCGCAACGACTATGTAGGTCTCCTCTTGGCCCAACCTCGACATTGTCTAACTCTGTGCCTTCTCAAAGTCGTCGTACTTGTCGGCATCCATTAGCGCATCCAGCTCTGAAGAGTCGGAAGGCTTGATCTTGATGAACCAGCCTTCGCCATAGGGATCGGCATTCATAGTGCCTGGCTCGTCGAGCAAACGCTCGTTGCGAGCGGTCACTTCGCCAGAGAGAGGGCTATAGAAGTCGGCGGCTGCCTTGACGCTTTCGAGCGCGCCCACAGCATCGCCCTGAGCGACGTTAGTGCCGATGGCGGGCATATCTACGTAAACCATGTCGCCAAGTTGCGTGGCGGCGTAGTTAGTGATCCCTACTGTGACACTGTCGCCCTCCATCTTTGCCCATTCATGCTCTTTGGTGTACTTGTAGTCTCGCGGGTTCTCCATTTGCTTCTCCTCTCTGTGGTATGTCGGGGTTGGCGTACCGCGTAAGGGTCCAGGAACAGAGTAGTTTCACCCCTTTACGCAACACCTACTACGCAGGCTTCTTATACATGGGTCGCGGCACCACGCGTATGGCGACGGGGCGGTCGCGGATAGTCACCGCAAGCTCGGTGCCAGGCTCGTGCATACCGGCGGGCACCCAGCCCATGCCGATATACTTATCGAGCGAAGGGCCGTAAGAGCCACTGGTCACTTCGCCCACGACATCGCCATCTTTGCAAATCGGGTAGTGGGTGCGAGGCACGCCGCGGTCGGTGACTACAAAGTTGATAAGACGCTCGCCCCCACCGTCGTTTGCGGCCTGTTGCAACGCTTCTTTGCCAACGAAGTCTACCCCTTTGTCGAGGTTCACGAACCTCCCAAAGCCCGCCCACACGGGGTTACGGTCGCCGGGGGGCGCGACATCGCTCCCTGAGAGGGGCAAGCTGGCTTCCAGGCGCAGAGTATCCCGGCAGCCCAGGCCGCTGGGGGCTGCGCCCGCCTCAACAAAGAGCCTCCACAGGTGCAAGGTCTCTCCAATCGGAAAGAATAGCTCGAAGCCATCTTCGCCCGTGTAGCCTGTGCGCGATATGCGGCATGGCACGCCATCTATAGCGCCTTGCGCGGCCCAGAAATATTTGAGGGTAGAAAGATCGGCGCCTGTGAATTTCTGGACAAGAGCAGCAGCTTCAGGGCCTTGCACATCGAGCTTGCCTGTATCTTCGGAGATATTTCGCAGTGCGACGTTCAGGTTATGGCTCTGCGCCAGCTCTTGCAGCCACTCATAATCGGCTTTGAGAGGCGCGGCGTTGACCACTATGAATATGTGGTCGCCAAAATTATAGACAATGCAGTCGTCGCGCACGCCCCCTTCTTCGTTGCAGATATAGGAGTATTGCGCCTGCACAGTTTTCAGGGCAGCGACATTATTAGTGGTGTAAATCTGAGCAAGCTGCACCGCATCGGTGCCTGTCAGGGCAAACTCGCCCATGTGACAGGTGTCAAATATACCAACCTTCGTGCGTACAGCTTTATGCTCCTCGATAATACCTTTTGTGTACTGCACAGGCATCATCCAGCCGCCGAACTCCACCATCCGCGCTCCGAGGCGTATGTGCTCATCATAAAGAGGAGTGCGTGCAGGCTCGGCTATGGCGATGTGCCCCGCCTCGTGGTCGGCATCCACCTTTTTTTGCATCACATCCGCGTTGATGGCTTTTTCTTCCAAATCGCCCTCCTAGCTAACGGGAATCCCGACGCGAGACAAACCGGCAGTGGTTACGCCCCTACCGGCAACAAAAAAGACAGTAGGAAGCATAGCTTCCTCTGTCCTTGGACCTGCGAGATTGGCATAAGCCTTGCTCCATCGGCGTCCCGTGGGAACTCTCCAGAGGTGTTATCAAGAGACGGTCCAATTTGCCTGAGAGTTTCAGCCTACGCAACGGCCTTTCCCCTTCGGCGCTCTACCGGCACACCCGGCAAAGTCTCTCCCGCAACTCGCAAAGCATTATAGCATGCCCCGGTGTTGACGTCAACGGCGTTTTGATCCGTAACCAGGGCGATTGTATCTATACTGAGAGGTAAGTGGAACGCAGAGGGCGCAAAGAATAACGAGAATACATGCCGGCGTCAGTTGTCAAGCGTAACATGACTGGTGATTACCCACATCTCGGGGACGGCTGTTTTCGCGCGTAGGAGTATGCCGATAGATGGCTCTGTAAGCCGTGCGTCGCCTCCTTGCCAGTCACGAAGAGATGTGAGAGGTCACCCTAAACTCGAGATGTGGGTAATCACCAGTAACATGAGCAGCTTACTCTCCCTCAGATGTATCTTCGTCCACAGCTAGAAGGCGGCGCAGGGTGGCGTCTACAGTGTCGTAGTTGTAGCCTCGGCGCATAAGGAAACCAATGAGGCGGCGGCGCATGACCGGCGGCTCAAGGTTGGAGTAGCTGCGCAGCCGCTTTTGCGCAAGGGCAAGGGCGGTGGCAAGGTCGCTGCCGGGCGCGGGCTCGTCACCCGTGAGGCCGTAGGAGGCGGCGACTTCCTCGGCCTGCTGCTTCGATTCTTCCTGGGCTTCGGCATGCTGGTTCAGTATCTCATCTACTATCTCCTGCGAAACACCCTTCTGGCGCAGCTCACTGCGTAGCAGGCGTGGGCCTCTTGGCGAGAAGGACATCCTGTTGTTCACCCAGAAGCGGGCAAACTCGCGGTCGTCAACATACCCCTGCTGCCGCAGACTGTTCATAACCCCGCTTATCGTTTCGGGGGAGTGGGCCTTCTTACGCAGGCGTTGTTCTACCTCTCGTGCTGAGCGCGGGCGATATGAGAGGAAATTGAGTGCGCTCTCATACACATAGTGAATTTCCTGGGCGGCATGAAGCCGCTCGATCCGATCCGGCGGGCATGGCTGCCCGACTGTTAGCCTCTCAGCAGCAGCTACATCAAGCGAAACTTGCATGACGTGCCTGCCATCCACAAAGAGATGGATGCCGTCGGGGTTTATAGGGTCGGCCTTTAGAGACGTGATTATATCTGTCATGGTGGGTATTAAAGCAGAACAAACAACACTTACTCAAATAGCGTTGTTTGTTCTGCATACCTTATCGGAGAAGGAGGTAGAAGACCAGCTTAGAAGGCAGCTTCTTCTTCCTCAGCAACGGGCGCTGGGGCCGCTTTGCCGTTGCGAGATGAGGCGGTAGCACCTATCGTGATGGGCGTGGTGGTGTTTGCCATCGCCTCGCGAATCTGAGCCTCAATCTCGTCAGTTAGCTCAGGGTTGCCCTTCAGGAACTCCTTGACGTTCTCGCGGCCCTGACCCAGGCGCTGGTCGCCGTATGAATAGAAGGCGCCGCTCTTGCGCAAGATGTTAAGCTCTGTGCCGAGGTCCACGATAGAGCCGATCCGGCTGATACCCTCGTTGAACATGAGGTCAAACTCGGCGATGCGGAATGGGGGCGCCACCTTGTTTTTGGCGACCTTCACGCGCACACGGTTGCCGACTACATCAGTACCCTGCTTGATGGACTCGACACGGCGGATGTCAAGGCGCACCGAAGCGTAGAACTTGAGCGCTTGCCCGCCTGTGGTAGTCTCGGGGTTGCCGAACATAACGCCGATTTTCATGCGAATCTGGTTGGTGAAGATGAGGCAGCAGTTGCTTTTGCTTACCGCGCCCACGAGCTTACGCAGCGCCTGTGACATGAGGCGCGCCATGAGGCCAACGTGGCTGTCGCCCATCTCGCCTTCGATCTCAGCGCGAGGCACCAGAGCAGCCACCGAGTCGACCACGATGACGTCAATAGCGCCTGAGCGGACGAGCGTCTCGGCGATTTCAAGAGCCTGCTCGCCGTTATCTGGCTGGGAGATGAGAAGATTGTCGAGGTTGAGGCCGCAGCGGGCGGCATACTCAGGGTCGAAAGCGTGCTCGGCATCTATGTAGGCCGAAACGCCACCCAGCTTCTGAGCTTCTGACATGATGTGATAGCAAAGGGTGGTTTTACCGGAGGACTCTGGGCCATATATTTCGCAGACGCGGCCACGAGGTACGCCTCCACCGCCCAGAGCCATATCAAGGGCTATAGAGCCGGTGGGTATAGATTCAACTTGCATTTTGTTGCCGAAATCAGTCATTTTCATGATAGAGCCTTTGCCGAACTGGCGCTCTATCTGGGCCATGGCGTTTTCTAGGGCTTTTTCCTTATCAGACATCTCTCTTCTCCTTGTAAAATCCTCAGTAGTAGGTGGTACAACAAATCCCTGCTCTAATACTCAACAACGACAATAGAAGACGAGCTTTAAGGAAGCCAGGAGGGGCCGCCAAATCGCTCATTTGTTCTACTTTGCAAGGTAATTTTACACCAAAAGAAGCATTTTGTCAACTGTGGACAAACTGGTAAATGTTCAGATTAGGGGTGGAGGGGCATAGCCGCCGATACTCAGCAGGAATAATGCCCCTCTCCCTTCATGGGAGATATACTCCCCAGATAAAGCCCCCTCTCCCTTCATGGGAGAGGGGGTTTGGGGGTGAGGGCAGGTGAGCGCGGGTGGCGGGCCGCAATCACAGCTTCTCCTTGACGATTGCTCCACCCCTACTCTGAACATTTACAATGAGCGGGTGCGCGCCATCGTTTAGGCAAACTCCCCAGACTGAGATGGGAAACCCAAGAGAGGCACATTGCCCTGTGAGGATAACGCTCACGCGCCCTGCTGTCTAGCGTAGCACCGATAGCAGCAAGTCACTTGATCGAGCCATTTAGCTCCATTTCCCAAAGTCGCCTAAAAGCTGGCGCGCACCCCAATGAGCCTCCCGCTTGCCCTCACCTCAATCACTCATGTATAATGTAAAGTCACAAACTGCTATTCAGCCACTGTGTCGAGCCTGGAAAGGACCTGACACCCGGCCCTGAATCTAACTGGAGACAACGGAGAAGTAATTTGGCAACGCTGGGAGAAATACTGCGCGACGCTCGCGAGACGAGAGGCATCTCCCTACCCGAAGCCGAGCGCGACACCAAAATACGCCAGAAGTATATCTCCGCCCTCGAAGATGACAACCTTGCCCTCCTTCCCGGCCCTACTTATGCGCGCGGCTTCCTTCGCAACTATGCTTCATATCTTGGCATAGACCCCCAGGAAGCCCTCAACCTCTTCGACGGCCAAAGCCAGCCCACGCGTGAGAAGATCAAAGTGGCCCGCGGCGAGCCGGTCACCAGGCGCAAAAGCGTAGACGGCGCAGAAAAAATCAACATACAACCTCTCAGCCCTGAACCGATTGATACCCGCGTGCGCTACGGCACCTCTTACATTGCCCTCTCCTTACTCGCACTCCCTCTCCTGATTGCCTTCTACTTCGTCTACAGCGCCTATGCAGGCCGCGACCAGCACCCGCCCATACCCACAGTCATCCCACGCCGTGCTACCGTTACAGCCCTTCCCAGCATGACAGTGCCACTCGGAGGCCCTTCTACAGGCGCATTCAGCACTCCCACTCTCTTCGTCGCGTCAATCCCCTCAGGCGGAATATCCGCCCAGCAAACAATCACCACCGGCCTGGCAGTCCAGCCCACTTCCACAACCAAACCCGCTAACAACGTCCTCGTAAAAGTAACTACCACCCGTGACGCCTGGATGCAAGTGCTCGTAGACGGTGTGCAACAGTTTAGCGGCACCCTCCCTAAAGGCACAAACAGGCAGTGGACCGGCAGCAACACCGTACGTATACGCACCGGCCGCGCAGACTCCGTTAGGGTCAATATTAATGGCGCTGACAAAGGCTTCATGGGCGACGCCAATAACCTGATAGTAGAAAAAGAATGGAACCGCTCAGGAGCCGAACGCGTAATTCAGAAGTAACAGTCAGCCCCAAAATCCGTAACTACTAACTCGTAGTTCATAATTCCGCGAAGCGGAGGGAGTCACCTGTGGCAGATACATCATCTTTCGACGTAGTAAGCGATTTCAACAGACAAGAGCTCGTCAACACCGTTGACCAGACCCTCCGAGATGTCCACACACGCTATGACCTCAAAGAAAGCAAAACCGAGATTGCCCTGGAGGATAAAAGTATTACCGTCACCTCCGATAGCGAATACCACCTTACAGCCATCAAAGACCTCCTCCAGAGCAAAGCTATTAAGCGCGGCCTCTCCCTCAAGGTCTTTAAGTTCGGCAAAGTCGAGCCTGCATCGGGCGGACGCTACCGCCAGGTCATTGACCTTCAGAAAGGCCTGAGCGATGACTTGGCTAAAAGCCTCAACAAAGAGATAAAAACCAGCTTCCCCAAGGTGCAATCCCAGATACAGGGCGACGCTCTTCGAGTAACCGCCAAAAGCAAAGACGAGCTACAAAAAGTAATCCAGCTCCTTCGCTCCAAAGAAGAAGAGCTACCCGTAGCCCTCCAATTCACCAACTACCGCTAACCCCTCAACCACTGATCTCAACCCTTTAATCCCCAACAACCATGCCAAACAACTTCAGCGTAGTAACTCTCGGTTGCGAAAAAAACAACGTAGACAGCGAGGGGATGAGTTCCCTCCTTACAGACGCCGGCTACGAGCAAAAAGCCAACCCCGCCGACGCGGATATAGTTATCGTCAACACCTGCGCCTTCCTGCAAGCCGCAGTTGACGAATCGGTCGGCGAGCTGCGCGCCCTCGCCCAAAACAAGCGCGACGGCCAGATACTCATCGCCGCAGGCTGCATGAGCCAGCGATACGCCGAAGAAGTGCCCACCTGGGTGCCCGGAGTAGACGCCACCCTCTCCACCCGCGCCTGGCCTGAGATCGTCAAACTCGTAGAGAACCTCAAAAACGGCCCTTCGCGAGCTTTGGCTTTGACAGCAGCTTCCAACATCATCGAAGCTCCCACAGCAGCGAGCGTCGCCTGGGCGCCCCTGGCTCCCGTCCAGCCAACCGCTCAGCTAAAGCGCTTTCGCCGCAAAGCTAAAGGCCCGAGCGCCTACGTCAAAATCTCCGAAGGCTGCGATCACAAATGCGCCTTCTGCATCATCCCCGCTATTCGCGGCAAGCACATCTCCCGCCCCATAGCCGAAATAGCAGACGAAATAGCCGAGCTTTCCCACCAGGGCGTCAAAGAGGCGCTCCTCATCGCCCAGGATAGCACCTACTACGGCATAGACCTCGGCATCCGCGATGGCCTCGCCAAACTCTTCGATGCCATAGCAGAGCGCGCACCCAATATCCTCTGGCTCCGCCTCATGTACGCCTACCCTACACAGGTAACTCCAACCCTTATCGAGACCATGGCCCGCCACCCTCAGATCGCCAAATACATTGATATGCCCCTCCAACACGCCCACCCTGACATCCTCAAGCGTATGAAGCGCCCCAACGACGTAGGCCGCAACCTGCGCCTCATCGAGAGCCTCCGCGCCGCTATGCCCAACATCGCCCTCCGCACAACTTTTATAGTAGGCTTCCCCGGCGAAACAGAAGAGGAGTTCAACACCCTCCTCCACTTCATAGACGAAGTGCGCTTCGACAACGTAGGCATCTTCACCTACTCACCCGAAAAAGGCACCCCCGCAGGCGAGATGCCCAACCAGATACCCGAAAAAACAAAGCAGAAGCGTTACCGCGAAGCCATGTTCCGCCAGCAAAAAATAAGCTCCCAGAAGAACCGCTCCCTTGTCGGCGAAACCCTCGATCTTCTCATAGACGGCATAGGCACCCTCGAAGACGGCAAAGGCCGCCAGGTCCCCATCTACGCCGGACGCACCTATCGCCAGGCCCCTGAAGTAGACGGCATGGTCTTCCTCAAAGCCCCCCGCGACGCCCAACTAACTCAGGGCACAGTAGTAAAAGCCCGCATCACCGAAAGCACCCAATACGACCTCTGGGCCAAGGTCCAACCCTGACCTCCTTCCCATAAGGAAAGAGGGAACTTAGTCACAGTCAAAACAAATCCCCTCCCTACCGTAACTGTTCAGACCAGGGGTGCAGGGGTGTCCCCTGATACTCACCATGCACAAAGCCCTCTCTCCCACAAGGGGAGAGGGGCATGGGGCGAGGGGAAGTATTGTTAACATGTTACCTCTCCCCAAGCACCTCCAACAGCAGCGTAGGCCGGTCGCTCACCATCCCGTCTATTCCCGCCTCCGCCACCCGCAGCATCTCATCCTCTTCGTTCACAGTGTAAACAAGCACATGCTTCCCAAGGCGGTGCGCCTGCTCCACCTCCTCAGGGTGCGCCAGCGCCGTTCTATAAAACGGACAATACGCCTGCACAGTATCGTCAGGCTGAACAAAGCTCTCAGCCGAAGGCGCGTACAAATACCCAAGCAACAGCGCGGGGTCAAGCTCGCGCATCCGCCTTAGCGCATCGTGGTCAAACGAAATACACCATATGTCCGCCCCACCCCGTATCCATATCTCCCCGATAAGAGCCGCCACCTTCTCTTCCATCCCATCATACAGCCCCGGCGACTTCAACTCCACCACCACTCCCACACCCGCATCAAGGCACAACTCCAGGACCTCCCGCAGCGTCGGTATCTTCTCACCCATAAACTGCGCGCCGAACTTCGAGCCTACATCGAGCCGCCGCAGCTCCTCGTAAGTGAGACCCCCAACCGCTCCCCTCCCCTCAGTTGTCCTATTCACACTCTCGTCATGTATAACCATCAACACCCCATCACGAGACATCTGCACGTCAAGCTCCACAAAGCGCATACCAATCTCAATAGCATGCCTGAAAGCCGCCATGCTGTTCTCCGGAGCCTCAAGCGACCCGCCGCGATGAGCAATCAAAATTGGCCCGTCCATAAACCCCCCTGCCCCACAGTAAGTAGCACGTAATTTATCCACCCCAGCCACTAATTCCCAATCCCCAGACCCTAACCCCTACTTAAACTCCTTCACCCGCCACCCCTCACGTCGGGCGATTTCCAACATCTTTGCCCTCGGGTTTATCACCACAGGGTTCCCAAAGAGCCTCAGCACCTCGTGGTCGGTGTGGTGGTCCGCATAAGCAAACGATTGCGAGAAATCCAGCCCATGCTCCCGCGCGAAGTGCCGGATCAGCCTGGCCTTATAGCTGCCATACGGGAAATCCCCCACGATCCTTCCCGTCAGCTTGCCATTCGCCACCTCCATCCGCGCCGCAATCAAATGATCAGCCCCTACATACTCACGCATCGGCTCCAGCAAGAAATCGAGCGACCCTGAAAGCAACACCACCATCTCCCCTCGCCTCTTATGCTCTTGTATAGCCTTCAATCCCGCCCTCGACATCCGAGGCCTAATATCGCTCGCGAAGCAAGCCCGCGCCAACCTTCGTATCTTCCTATAAGGCTGCCCCGCAAGATAGGCTCGCTCCCTCCGCATCGTTTCCATAGGCGAAGAGTGCGGCAGACCCTTCGCCATAAATACCATTGTCGCCACTATCGCCCGCGGCCCCAGCACCCCTTTCCGCACCAAATATCGAATAAAAATCCGCTCAGTAGTAGTAACAGGCACCAACGTCCGGTCCACATCAAAGACCGCCGCCACAATCAACCCCTTCTCTCCCCCGGCTATAACCCCCTCCACCTTGCCCATACACGAACTCCTTACCCTACCTCCACGCTTCAATCCTCCCCCCACCACCCAGCAACAACAGCCACCACTCTCAGGAAAAGAATGACCTGCTGTCCCACACCACCACTGCCCCCCTTACCAGCGAGTAAATAAGGGTCAAAACCGCCAGCCCAATCCCTACATTCTGCACAATAACCAGCGCGTTGCCATAATCAAGCGCCCACTCCGCACTCCGCGCCACCTCCCCAGCAAATGCCAACTCCAGCGCCAGCCATATGAAGGTAACCACCTTGGCCGACCCATATAGCCCCCTGTGGAAGCGCGACGCCGATAGCCATACCCCCAACCTCGACTCCATCATCGTCTTTTCCCCAAAGGCCGTCTTTCCCTCGCTCAACGCCAGCGACCGCACCGCGTCTACCGTGAAAGAGCGCACCAGCATGATAACCGGAAACCAAACCGATATTAGCCCAATATGCGCGAAAACTACCCAGTAAACATTCTCCACGATCCTGTCGCCCGCTATATCTACCACAGCCCCAAAGTCGTTCGTCTCCCCACGTGCCCGCGCTACCACTCCATCAAAGGCGTCCCCAAGAAAAACCACAAAGGTCATCGCCGCCGCCACCACGGCCCATAGCGGCTCTCCCGGCGCGCCATCGCGCGGCAGGCTCAAATATATGAACCCCACTGTAATAAGCAGCAGCGCCACCCGCGCCCCTGTAATTAGGTTCGCCATAACCCCCACTTGTCGCCCGGAGAGCAGCTACCAGGTCACCTTTCCTGCTCCACAGCGCCCAACCTCACTTGGGCCACACAGGTTGCAGTAGCACCCACTGCTCCGGATTGCGCCCAATATAGTACTCGAACCGAGCAAATATCTGACTGAGGAGCACGCGCAGGTCGTTCTCGTTCGACGCTGACCCTCTCGGCTCAATCGGCTCGTCAAAGGTCACCTCGTAGCGCTTCCCCGGCATCCGCCGGCAGAAGCCCGGCACAACCGCCGAGTTCGTCCTGAGCGCCATCTTCGCCACTCCCGCCGCCACAACAGTGTCATAACCAAAGAAGGGTATATGAAGCCCCTGTTGCTCCATGTTGCGGTCAGCCAGCACGCCCAGCAGTTCCCCCCGGCGCAGCAACTGCACACTCCTCTTGAGAGCGCCTATGTTCAGACCGCTTCCTTCCTCCTCATCCACCAGCACAACATCGATGCCGCGCCCTGCACGCAAATCTATCACAAAGTCCGAAAGCCATGCGGGTTTCACCTGCGCTGCCATCACTGTCAGATGCGGCTCGCGCCTGCTCAAAACCTGCGTGAGCACATCGAAGGCCCCAAAATGCGCGCTCACCAGTATCACGCTGCGCTTTTGCCTGTGGAACTCCGCGATCCGCCCCCACCCCCGCTCATCAAAGCTGACCATGCTCTCTATCTGCTCATCGGTAAGCGCCGGGCCGCGACAAAGCTCGTAATAATCGCGCATTACATTCCGGAAGACCCCCCGTGCATCTCTCTTGATCACCCTCCGGCTCGCCCCACGCCTCACATGCCTGATGTTGCTGATCGCCGCCTGCCTGGAGCGCCTGGCGCAGCTATACACCAAATCCCCCAGCCTATCGGCAATGAAGTTGCCGGCGGTTGGGGGAATCCGTTCTATAACCAGGCGTAGCCCACGCATCAGGTGCGTTCTCACCCTTCGGTGTTGCACCTCATCGCCACGCTCCGTGACTAAAGGAGACATAAAGAAAACAGCCTACTGCTGTTCGCCATCATGCGTGTCAGACCGCGCGGCCAGCGCGATTAGCTCTTGCGCCTTGGAAATCCAGTCCTCTACCGTCTCACGTCCACCCGGCACGCTCAGCTGCTCCGCCACGCTCCCCGCATCGCACGCCGCAAGCTCGCCCAGCGTGGTGATGCCGATCCCACCCAGACGGTTCGCATAAGCATCCCCTATCCCGTTGACAAGCGTCAGTCTGGCCGAAGCCGCTTCCTCAGCGTGAGGAGCCTCACTCACCCCTCTATCGTCCCCAGATTCGGTGGGCTGTGGAGCTTCCTCAGCCGAGGCAGCTATAGCATGCCCATTGGGGCTGCCTGCTTCAGTGGCGACCCCGCCGGTCAGCGATTCGTTCAGAGTAGTAGTGCTGTGGCTCTTCCGCGCAGACCTGGCTCCCGCTGCTCCATTGCCAACTTCACCGGCGGATTCTCTCGCCGAGGCTGGCGCAGCGTCGCCGCCGGAGAGCGCCTCACTCGTATACGCGCTCTCCTCCGCAGGCACATCAATCTCAACAGGCGTCTCCTGGAACTCGAAGCCCCCATCTATGTCGTCGAAATCGTCGTAGTCTTCGTCCTGGTTTAAAAACCTGTACACCACAAGTACAGCAGCAATTGCAATCGAGCCGAAAATCAGCAGGCGAGTAAGCCAGCGAGGCATATCTGTTCTCCTCCTAAAATAGCTTCACCGTCTCTTGTAAATTGAGCGCGGCGCTACCCGATATTATAGCCGAACATTCTACATGCAACAAGTGGGCCACTGCCAGTAAGTGTTCAGAGTTGAGGTGGAGCAAAGTTCAAGAGGTATCTGTGCGCCACCCGCCCTCACCCCCAAACCCCCTCTCCCACAAGGGGAGAGGGGGCTTTACTTTGGGGACAACCCTCTGACCCCGTCAGGGGGCTTGGCCATGGCACTCACCATGCACAAAGCCCACCCCTCCCTTCATGGGAGAGGGGCTGGGGTGAGGGTGCGTAAGGGCAGGTGGCGCAGAGTTATCACCTCACCACCTCATACCTCAACCCCTCTGCCCCCTGCGCACATCTCTCCTATCTCCCCACTGTTTCACGTGAAACAAAGAGAAGGAGTGGCACACTACCACTCCCTCCAGCAAACTACCGCCTACCGGCCACCGATCACCGGTTAGGCAAGTACATAGGCATAATCACATGCAAATACTCATCTTCCCCAACAGGCTTCAGCACCGCCGGTGACTGGTAGCTCTTGGTCTCTATAGCCACCTGCGAAGTCCCTATCACCCCCAGCACATCAACCAGGAACCGCGCGTTCAAAGCTATCTGCCCCGCCTCCCCATCCACACTGCAATCCAACTGGCTGATATTGTCCCCTACCTCTGCTGCGTTCGCTGATACGGTAATCACCCCCGGCGTCAGATCCGCCCCAGGCTCTACTTGCACACGCACAATATTCGCCGAATCCTTGGCGAATATTGATGCCATCCTCACAGCCTTCGCCAGCTCGGTCGTAGGCACCACCGTGCGCGTAGCCCACTCCGCGGGTATAACCCGCTGTATATCCACGTAGTTCCCCTCTACCAGCCGCGACGTAACCTCAAGATTTTCATGCCTGAATAGCACCTGATTGCGGTTCTGCGTCAGCACAATGCTCACAGCCTCCCCATTCTCCCCCTCATCATCAGGTAATATACGCGCAAGCTCGCTCATAGATTTCGATGGCACAATCAACTTGAGCGCATTATCCACAGGTGCCCCAAGCTGCGTGGTGCGCTTCGCCAGCCGGAAGCCGTCGCAAGCCGCCATCACCATCTCTCGCCCCTCTATCTGCACGTACACCCCCGACAGCACCGGCCTGCTATCATCGCTCGACGCCGCCAGCGCCACCTGGGTTATCATCTCCTTCAGTAGCGGCGCAGGCACCTGCGCCACCGGCTCCTCCGTCACCTCAGGAATAATCGGAAACTCATCAGCCGATATACCCTTGATATTCGCCTCGTATCGTGCACATTTCAGGTGCAGCGTGCGTGTCTTCTCGTCCAGCTCCATGCTGATCCGCTCGCTCGGCAAACTCGCCACAAAGTCGGTCAGCAACTTGGCAGGCACCGTGATCGCCCCCTCTTCCTCAACCTGGCACCCGATCCAGTTAGTAATCCCCACCTCCAGGTTCGTAGCCGTCAACTTCAAACGCCCGCCATCGGTCGAAACCAGTATATTGTTCAACACCGGCAAGGTAGTCTTATTCGCCACCGCCTTGCTGACAGTCTGCAACCCTTTATGCAAGTTCTCCTGCAAACACGATATCTTCATAGCTGCCGCCCTCTCCTGCTCAAATTAGATACTCCTCTACAGCCAACTCCACACCGCCGTAAGCGGAACTTGCCCCATTATAGCACCCCCACACCCTGTGCATAATCCGGGGAAATCACCTGAATGTTCAGACTTGAGGTGCAAGGGCATAGCCCCCTCTCCCCTTGTGGTAGAACAACTCCACCTCCTGATAGTCAGCACGCAGAAAGCCCCCTCTCCCTTCATGGGAGAAGGGCATGGGGGTGAGGGCAGGTGAGGGGCAGGTGACGCACAATTACCTCTTGAACTTTGTTCCACCCCAACCCTGAACACCTTGAACTTTGTTCCACCCCAACCCTGAACACCTACGAAATCACCTTACACAACAGACGACAAACCACCTCTGCCTTTACACCTTCTGCACCCTGCGCCCTATACACCATAGCATCTTCGCGCCCCTTGCGCCTCTGCGGTCCATACCGCTTGCATCAAGTCACAATCCCCAACTCGCAATTACTGATTCGTAATCCCGCAAAGCGCCGGCCAGCTCCTCAAGCGTCTCAATCCTGATATCCGCCTTCCCCACATCAGCCCACTGCCCCTGGATATATCCCCACGGTCCTCTCCTGATGAAGACCCCCACCATCCCCGCCTTCTTCGCCGGCAGCACATCATTATCCAGCCTGTCTCCAACGTAAGCTATATCCTCCGGCGCGCAACCCGCCGCCTCGATCACCCTCTCAAAGAACTCTGCCGCTGGCTTCGCTACTCCCCACCTGCTCGACGATGCCACCACCTCCACAGGCAGCCCCATCCTCTTCAACACCTTCTCCGACTCCTCAGGCTGGTTCCCCGCCAACCCGATCTTATATCCCGCCTCCGCTAGCGCTCGCAAGCACCCCTTCACGTCAGGGTAAATATCCCCTTCGTCAAAACCATCCGTCAGCCCCGCCTCCAGCCGCGCCCTTTTCTCCTTCTCCAGATCAATCCCCGGCTTGATCATCTCAAAAACCCGCCCATGCTTCTCCCCCCGCTCAATCACAGCCCCCAGCGCCGCGAAGAAGCTCAGCCGCGTTACCCCCAACCAGTCCGCCCACGTCCCCCATACCCGCGTCTCATTGACCAGCGTCTCCCCTACATCAAAAAAGACCGCCTTCACTATATCCTCACCCCCACAATCTGCTATCCCCTCTTTCTCCCAACCTGCTCAAATCACAACTCGTAACTCTCAACCCGTAATTGCACCCCGAGCTATCCACATAACAGCCTTTTCCCCACTCCATCATACCTTAATTATTATTCTTAATAGATTTAAAAGAAGTAGTATTTAGTAGTGTATGTGCATCCGTGTAAAAGCCCTCATCCCCTGCCTGACAACCCCTCAATCCCCCCACACCGCCTGTGTAGAAGCTACAATCCTTCTACACCCTACTCCCTGCCTTCTACACACCCCACAACCCACGATGTGCAAAGCACCTGCTTTATACCCACGCGCCTCCACCATCCCCTGCACATCCGACCCTAACCTCCCATCTATCACCCCCATTCCCCCCACATCCTTTATCCACACCCTCCGCACGTTATCCACGAAAAACATCCACTTATACACCCAAATCATATAACCGCCCTCCCCCGGCTACTTAATACACACGGGCAATTTCGGCAAAGGCCATCAGCGGGTAACTGCCCAGACCCGGAGAGTAAACCCCCTCTCCCATGAAGGGAGAGGAGGCACGGGGTGAGGGCAGGTAAGGGAGGGAAGAGGTTTGGGGTGAGGGCTTCTCCCACCCCTGGAACAAAAGGGAGGAAGCCTCCCAGCCTCCTCCCCACAACAACTCGTAATTGTAAATTACCTCCTCACCGCTCATGCTCCCCATACAACATCTGCCGTATAGTCAGCACATCCTGCCTCATCTGATTGTCCGACTCCACCAGCCCCTCGATCTTCTCGTACGAGTGCATCGCCGTCGTGTGGTCCCGCTTCCCAAAATACCCCGCGATCTGGATGAAAGGCGTCTCAAGCTCCTCCCTCATCAAGAACATCGCTATCTGCCTCGGCACCAGCACCTCCCGGCTCCGAGAACCCGTCTTCAAGTCCTCCGGCTCCAGATTGAAGAAGCTCGACACCGTATCCACAATCCGCTCGTGGTTTACAGGCCGCCGCCGTGAGTTCACAGCCAGGTCATTCAGCGAAGCCGCCGCCAATTCCACGCTCAGCGCCGTATTGTTCAACTGCGCGTAAGCCACAATCCTGTTCAGCGCCCCCTCAAGCTCCCTGATATTGCTCTGCACCTTCCGCGCAATAAAATCAATCACATCATCAGGCGCACGCACAGACATAGTGTCAGCCTTCGCCCGCAAAATCGCGATCCGCGTCTCCAGGTCCGGCGCTTGAATATCCGCGATCAACCCCCACTCAAACCTCGACCTCAACCTCTCCTCAAGCGTCAAAATCGCCTTCGGTGGCCGGTCCGAAGTCAGCACAATCTGCTTGTTCGCCCCGTGTAGCGCATTGAACGTATGGAAAAACTCTTCCTGCGTCCCCTCTTTCCCCGCGATAAACTGAATATCGTCAATCAGCAGAATATCCACCGACCTGTATACATTCCGAAAGTTCTCATTCCGGCTGTCCCGTATCGCATTCACCATATCGTTCGTAAACTTCTCCGACGACACATACAGCACCTTAATCCCCGGTATCCTCTTCATCGCGTCATGCCCGATGGCGTGCAGCAAGTGCGTCTTCCCAAGCCCCACCCCACCATACAGGAAAAGCGGGTTATACGCCCCTGCCGGGTTCTCCGCCACTGCCCGGCAAGCCGCGTGCGCCAGCTGGTTGCTCTTGCCCACAATAAACCGGTCAAATACATACTTCGGGTTAAGCATGGAAGCCTCTTCCATGCTCATCTCCATCTGTACCCCGTGCGACCCATTCGACCCGCCCATCCCACTTCTCTTCATCGGTGGCATAACACTCGCAAAGCCACTCCTGCTCTGTCCCGCTCCAGTGCCCGACCCAGGCCCCGTCCGCACCAGGTTCGAGATACTCCCCGCCGCCCCAGCCTGCCCCTGCTGCGCTTGCCCCTCGCGCCCTCCATGTATCTGCATCGGAGCCGCACCGCCATTATTCGCCTGCCCACCTTGCGAGCTATTGACGTGCACCTTGCTCCCGTACATCGTCGGCGTATTCTGCCCCACAGCTATCGGCATCGCCTGCGGCTTGTCCCCTGGCGCTACCCCCTCAAGCGCGTGCAGCGCACGCCTCGCCTCCCCTTGCGCCGGGCTTGTCACCTCGAAGCGCACCTCCACCTTATAGCCGAGCACATTGTTCAGCGTCTCACCTATCTGCTTGCTGTAACGCTTCTCCAGCCACTCCTTCGCGAAGTTGCTCGGCACCGCGATCACCACCGACCCCTCGTCAAACCCCGCCACCGAGGTGTTCTTGAGCCACGTTTGGAAACTCGGACCCGGCACCTTTAACTGTAGTTCACCCAGTGCGGCCTGCCAGACTTGCTTGGCGTTCATGAGGCCTCCCCTCCCTGCGATTGTGGTTGTCTACGCTGCTTTCGCCTTTCTGATCAATCAGCTTCCCCCGACCCCCTTGCACTTCCCCGCGTGGTCGCTTGCTTCCTCAACCCCTCAGCCCCTCTACAAAGAGGATAGCAGAGCGCACACCATAACTTCAACTCTTTTCTCCCGCTATTTCCATAAGATTAATCAATAGCTCCCCCTTCACACCCCACTCTCTATCCGCTTTTCCACATACCGAGTGCATAAAGTTCTGCACATTTCCACCCTGATCTGTGTACAGTTGCTCATCCAACCCCTGTTCGCAACATTTTGTGCCCTTGTTGGCAACACTATACCATATGTTGATTATGCTTGTCTACCCCAAATGCGCAAAATACACAGCTTTCCCCAATGCCCAGAAGGGGAAGGCCTCCGCGAATATCAGATTTGACGGTTCTATGCTGAGAATATACCTGACAAGAAAACAAGAGTGACTAAAGGTGTCACCCACCTGTGAAGCTGGGAGTTGTTGAGTGGAGCTCTCCCGAAGCGCTGTTAGGATAATCTATGCCCGCCTCGCAGTCAAGCTTTTAAACCCCCAAATGTGCAAAACTTCCATAACGCTTTTGCTTACTTACACCCACCTGATATTAGCATCATCCCCTAGAACAAATGGACGAAAAACGCCTCTCCTATATGTTGATTTTGTCAGCCACTCATCAACTGCGCCCACGCCATATATAGCGCCTCCCCCTTTTGCTAAATCTCTGGACCCAACCCGCCTCACCTCCAGAATTGCAAATACACGGCTTGAGGTAAGCGTTCGGATTCAAGGTAGAACCAACTTCAAGGGTAACTGTGCGAGTGCACCCTCACCCCATGCCCCCTCTCCCACAAGGGGAGAGGGGCTTTAATCATGGAACACCCCTGTAACCCCATCAGGGGCTACCCCCCTGCACCCCAACTGTGAACAGTTACGGATTAAGAATAAAGAGCAGCTGCCGAGCTGGAAGGTAGCTGCTCTTTATTCTTAATCCGGGTATAGCGCTCTTCCGGCATGGATCTCACAGAAGGTGAGCCTTTGCAAAAGCCTACCTGCATAGTCACACAAACGTAAGAGGTATCTGAGCTTTTTGCGAGATCTCACCCTGGTGAGGTCTCACTCCCTCTTCCCTATCTGCGCTAGCGCACCCTGTACGATCTTACCCACCACCTTGTCGTTGAAAGCAAAATCGGCCCCAACGGCCTTGTACAGCTCCGGCAGCGGTCGCGAGCCGCCCAGTGCGAGGCCCTTCTTGTAGTCGCCTACGGCCTTCTTTTCATCCTTCAGCGAATTGAGCCATATACGCAGCGCCGCCAGTTGCGCGATGCCATACTCAACATAATAGAGCGGCACCTCGAAAACGTGCAGATACTGCCAGCCTACATCTCGGTATTGCTCCAGCCCAGACCAATCAATCCCCGGCCTGAACCTTGCCTCAAGTTCTGCCCACTTCGCACGTCGCGCTTCAGCGCCACCCTCTTCGGCTGTGTATACCCACTGCTGGAAGCTGTCTATCATAGCCATAAATGGAAAGAAATCCAGAATGCTCCTTATCTGGTCATCGAGCAAGCGCTCCAGCTCATCTTTTTTGTAGAACTCTCCAAGATAAGGCCGGGCAAGGAGCTCCATGCTCATAGAGGCAACCTCTGCCATCTCCGAGCCTGTTTCGTGGTAGCTGTATAACGGTAGCTTCTGCGAAAGAAAATAGTGGAAAGCATGCCCGCCCTCGTGCAGCATCGTATCCACATCTCGCTTGGTTCCTACAGCATTCATAAATATGAAAGGCACCCGGCTATCAGGTAGATTGATTTGGTATCCGCCCTGCGCCTTGCCTGGACGATTGTCCAGGTCAAGCAAGCCCTGGTCAATCATCGTGCGGAAGTAGCCCGCAAGCTCTTTGTCTACCTTACGCACTACCCGCTCGGCCCCCTCTTTCAGCCGGGCGGCGCCCTCGAACGGGCGTAGCGGTGGGTAGCCCTGCGGGTCAACTTGCAAGTCCCAGGGGCGCAGCGTCTCCAGGCCCATCAATCGCTTTCTACGCTCTTGCTCTTTGATCACAACGGGCACAACATGCGTCTCAATGGCATCATGGAAAGCCATGCAGTCTTCGGGCGTGTAGTCGAAGCGCCTCAACTCCTCGAACTTGTAGTCGCGGTAGTTGTCGAAGCCTGCGTTGTGCGCGATCTGTTGCCTTACCTCATACATCCGGTCATACAGAGCGTCCAGAACTACTGCATCTGCCAGCTTTGCCTCAGCGCGGGCGCGCCATGCCTCTTCCCGCGTCGGGCGGTCTGTCTCCTCCAGGAACTTGGCTATCTGCGGCATAGTGTACGTGGTGCCCTGTATCTCAGCCTTTTGCGCCCCGCTGATCTTCCCATATTCCTGGCCCATCTTCTGGTCTTCGGTGAAAAGAGGCACATTCTCGCTGCGAAACAGGGCTACCTCAGAGCGGATGTTGCGCAGAAAGACATCGTAATCCTCACCCAATTTATCCACCACGGGCGATGCAAGCACCTTCTCTTTGAGCTTGAAGTTTCGCTTCTCGGCTATCGGCAGAATATCCTCGAGAATCTGGACATACTTGTCAGCATAATCCTGGTTCTCGGTCTCGGCGGTCATATCAATATATGCACAGTTGTAACGCTCAGTGATTACGGCGTTCAACTCCTCCCAGTTGTGGATGAAACTCACCAGGTCTTCCCTTGTGCTAACCTCCTGATTATCCAGCTCATCATACAGTTTAGCCACTTCTCCCTTATCCGAAGCATTGAAGCCCTCTGGCAGGAAGCGGTACGGCTCCGTCCGCTGTGTAGTAATAGTAGGCAATTGTTTCCCTCCTCAGCATGCGTAAGATAAGCTATTATATACACCATGACACCTGAACGTACATCAGCCCTGAGGAGCATACTTTTTCTCGCTGGGAAGCTAAAGGCAAGCTTCTATCCACAGGGGTTTGTGACACTCAGCGTTGTGCTATGTAAAGGCTCGCCTTTTATTGGAACAGCCTTTCTTCCGACCAAACCAAAACAACAGCCGAAGGCTGTTGTTTTGGTTTGGTCTTATATAGTTCCCCTCTAGGGAAGGGCTACCGGCGATGACTCTCCGCTTACCTGGCAGAGACGCCTGTGTTGCAGGTCTGCCATCCATAGCCATTCTCTCCCATCCACCAACCGCAGCCGATGTCGTTGGCGTTAGCATCGGTCAGGATGGCGTAGTGTGCCGGGCTGCTCCACCACCCATTTACTACGTCCTGTGCAGTCGCATACCCGCAGCCAATGACCTCACCCATTGCGAAGCCTGAGTAACCTGTGGCATCTATGCGATCCCAGGGTGAAGTGCCATCGGTGCCATTATGCTGGCAAAGTCCCAGTGGGCCTATATCACTTGAGTGCCGCCGCGCCGCGCTCGATAGCCCCGGGTCTACTCGTAAAACCCCAAGGCCCATACTCGCCCTGCGGCTGTTGATCAGATCAACAGTCTCTTGCTCAACAACAGTTAGCGCAGTGGCAGCGAAGTAAACAATTTTGGAGATTTGCCCTCGTGTAGCCAGGTTGCCTGGGCGGAACGCGCCATCAGCGTACCCGGCCACAGCGCCCTTTGCTGCGGCGGTCTCCACATATCCATAAAACGGGCTATTGCCAGGCACATCAGAGAAGGATGGCACAGTGGGGTTCAGCACAGGCCAGCCCTGCGCAAGCACCACTATCTTCGCAAGCTGTCCTCTGGTGATGTTAGTATTGGGGCGGAAGGTTCCGTCGCTGTAGCCGGAGATTACCCTGTGCTGGTAAGCGGTCTCTACATATTCGTAGAAGCCACTGTCTACAGCTACATCCGAGAAGCTAGGCGTGGCGGGATTCACCAACGGCCAGCCTTCGGCATTTACCACAATCTTGGACAGTTGGCCTCGTGTGGCGTTGCTATTGGGGTGGAAGGTGCCATCTGGGTAGCCGCCTATAGCTCCGGTGCAATACAGGAAGCGCACCGCGTTGTAAAAATAGTCGGCGCTTTGCACATCGCCAAAGTTGATAGTACAAGCGACGGTGGGGCTATCCGCTGTTGTGCCGCTCGTGCCGCTCGTGCCACTTGCCCTTTGCTTAGGGCTTTCTTTGGCCCCAGCTTGAGGAGCCTGATAAAAGCTCCACATAGTTGCGATTGTCAAAAGAAGCGCTGCGCTCACTACTACCCGCAGGCGCACAGATCTTCTCCGGTGATAGTACATAGGGGTTCTTTCTCGCGTTGGCGTAAACAAAAGGGGTTAGCAGGACGGACACGGCTGCGATAGTTGTATAAACTGCTTAGTGTCTCAAGTGTAGCAGCAGGCAGGGCGTGGGTCAATACGTATTTAACCGCATTAGACCCCGTACTTTTCGGCCATGTCTCATCTAGAGCGCATCTACTATCTGCTTCCTCATCTTCGTCTGCCCACTTTGTGGGCCGCCGTGAAAGGCCTACGCGCTCCGAACAGTTAACAGGATGAGGCACACGGAAAGGGCGGGAGTGCATGGGAGTCGAACCCACCTGCGCCACTCTGCGTAACGCACAGCAGTTTTGAAGACTGTGAAGCCCACCGGGACCTATCCACTCCCTCGTAGTCTCTCATCATAACCAACGCCTCTCTATGCGTCAAGGAGTTAGTGTGCAGTAAGTGTTCAGGTTTAGGGTGGAGCAATCTTCTTAGGGTAACTGTGCGGGCGGGTGAGGGCGCACAGTTACCCTAAGAAGATTGCTCCACCCTAACTCCTCTAGAAATGCGAAGGGTAGTAGTAGGGGCGGTGCTAAATCACTCGTATTTTCATTCGTAATGGTGGCCCACAGGGTCACGGCTTACTCTGAACCCCTACATATGAAACTGAGGTAGACTACAGAGGGTATTTCATGTAATATTATCTAAGCTGACCACAATAACCGGCAGAGCAACCAATGTCAAAACACTTTAGAGCGGGTATTTTACTCCTAATCCTCGCTGTAATTGCTGCACTTGCGGTTCTATACATGCAGCCGAGTGGGGCACGCGGGGCGACCAACCCAACACGCCAGGGGGCCGTGCGCACGCCCAGCTCCTCGCGCATTGCCGCGGAAAACTCGTTGCCCGGCACAGATGAGTGGGCCAGTATTGGCAACTACAGCATTACCTCCCTGGCTGCGTACCCGGGAGCAGTGAGCGTCAACGCGGGAAGCGCGATCTCCATATACGTCAACTCTACGGGCTCTTCTATCTCTGCCCGTCTCTACCGACTCGGTTATTACCAGAACCACGGCGCACGCCTCTACGCCACCTACTCCGCCATCCCGACATCGCCTCAGCCTTCGTGCACGCGAGATGCGCTAACGGGCCTTGTAAGATGCCCCTGGGCCGCCACATTTGACATAAACACGGACCCCGCATGGATCTCTGGTATATATTTGCTGCGTATAGACTCTAACAACGGCTATCGCACCTTCGTCTACTTCACCGTCCGTAACGACGCCTACAATGCCGACTTTATAGTTTCAGAACCTACTAAAACCAACGAAGCATATAACACCTTCGGGTGTGAGTCTCTTTACGTATCGCTCCCACGCAATGGAAATCGGGACTGCGAAGGGGTGCCCTATTCCGGTAACAATGGGCGCACACGGGCTTACCAGGTCTCTTTTGATCGCCCTTACAAAACCGGCGCGGGCACCGGCGGCCTATTTGTACACGATATGGAGATGGTGCGCTGGCTTGAGGCCTCCGGTTACGATGTTACTTATATAAGCGATGTAGACCGCATCCTGAACCCTTCTATTTTGTTGGGGCACCCTGTTTATGTGGATATAGGGCACGATGAGTATTGGAGCTGGGCTGAGCGCGATAGCGTGGAAAATGCCATGAACGCCGGGGTGAACGTAGCTTTTCTCTCGGGCAACGAATCGTACTGGAACATACGCATGGCAGACTCTCCGGTGGGGGCTGACCGCATCATAATTTGCTACAAAGACGCTGATCTGGACCCTATCCATACACCACCCGACGTGACTGTGTCGTTCGATGACCCCCTTCTAAACAGACCTGAGAACATCATGCTCGGTGTCGGCTACGAGTCCTGGTATGACGACGCGCTCTATAACGCCCCTTGGGTGCCTTCGTCATCTCTGCAAAGCTGGTACTTTGACTGCACCGGATTGCAACCGGGCGATGTGGTCAACAACATAGTTGGCGAAGAATGGGATGCTGTGCACGACAACGGGTATACACCTCCTGGCCTGAATATTATATCGTCGGGTACGGTCATCGGCAGCGATGGGCTGCCCTATCCTCAGAACTCCACTATGTACATCGCCCCGAGTGGTGCTAAGGTCTTTGCCGCAGGCTCCATCCACTGGTCCTGGGGTTTGATTGACCACTCCTATGCGAACCAGGTCTTCGAGCCTTATGCTGTCTCAAACGATGCAGACCATCGCATCGAGCAGTTCACAGCTAATATACTCGACTACTACGCCGGATACTGGGACGGCACACCACGAGGGTGCGGCTCCCAGGGCTTTTATGATGTAGGTCCGCGCCCCACCCGTACACCCAAATCCCAAGCCCCCACAGCTACGGGCACCCCGCCCACCCCGACAAACACCCGTACCCCTGCTTCAACGGGCACTGCCACCTCTGCCTCTACTCTCGTACCTACATTTACCTCTTCGCCCACTAACACACCCACGTTTGTGCCCACCGACACCTCCACCAGGGTGCCCACTAACACGAGCACACCCGCGTCCACCGCCACTAACACTACTGCCCCTACAGATACCCGCACGCCCACCAGCACTAACACAAGCACGCCTACCGAAAGCGCCACTTACACCGTCACCGGCACTCCCTCCTTTACAAGTACACCCACGCATACACCCACAGCTACTTACACCGGCACATCTACCTCTATACCTACTTCTATATCTACATCTACCAGCACAAGCACGCCTACCGAAAGCGCCACTTACACTTCAACGCCTTCCAGCACACCGTTACTCACCGCGACATCTACCTCTACACCAACCTACACCGTCACGCCTGCTTCTACCGAAACACTCACCGGCACCCCTACCCTTTCTCCTTCCTCTACAGCTACAACTATCTTCACAGCCACACCCACATCTACAGCTACATCTACAGCCACAGCTACAACTGCCTCTACGCTTACCGAGACTCCTACGCCCACTAACACCGTCACAAGCATGCCTACCGAGAGTGCGACATACACTGTGACAGGCACCCCATCACTCGCTGCTTCGACCACACCGACAGCCACACCAACGGGCACATCTACCCCGACAACAACGCCCACCATTTGCCAGACCAGCTTCCAGGATGCCCCTTCAGGCTCTACTTTTTACACCTACATTACTTGCCTTGTCTGTCGCGGAATAGTGAGTGGGTATGCAGATAACACCTTCCGCCCAGGCAACCCTGTAACAAGGGGACAGATAGCCAAGATGGTGGCAGGAGCGGGCAACTACATGCAGGTGAGCGACGTGCAGCACTTTGCGGATGTGCCGCCCGGCTCGACCTTTTACCCCTATATAGAGGCTCTTACTGCCCGCAACATCATGGGGGGCTACACGTGCGGTGGCCCCGGCGAAGGGTGCGACGCGCAAAGCAGGCCTTATTTCCGGCCATACGCATCAGCTACACGCGGCCAGGTATCAAAGATTGTCTCTAACGCCGCCGGGTATGCCGATGAAGTCAGCGGGCAGGACTTCCAGGACGTTCCGCCGCAATCAGTTTTTTACGTGTGGATAGAGCGCCTGGCGCGGCGAGGTGTGCTATCAGGTTATCCCTGTGGAGGGCCAGGCGAAGAGTGCGTCGGCCCTCGGAATCTCCCTTACTTCAGAGTGCAAAATCAGGTAACTCGAGGGCAATCAGCCAAAATCGTGGCGGCATCCTTCTTCCCTACCTGCCAGCCGTCACGCTAATTGCGGTTAGACTGATACCAACAGCAGGCAGGCTGCCGCGAAGCTGACTATCTTATACGTCCCGTGCATCTCTCGCTTCCAGCACACTTTGCAGGAAGACAAGAGGCTCCCAGCCACGCTGCTGCCACTCGCGGAAGTCATGCCCCAGGCATGCCGCCACTCCATAGGCCAGCCTGTACGCCAGCTCTTGCCCCCGCTCGTACCCCAGCTCCCCTCTGCCGGAACGCGCCAGCATTTCGCGTATCAAGCGATAATCATCGGGCGTTAGCTCTCTCAACGACACGCCCGCTAACGGATCAGGCCGTTGCACGCTCAAGGCTGACACCTGTGAACCCCCAGGAGCAGCATACTGTGCAGTGTAGCCCGCCCCCTGTGGAGTTCCGTAGATAGCCGACGGTGACGCGGGCATACGCACATCACGCAAGCTTGTTTGCTCGCCCTCTCGAATCACAATAGTATTTGCCGCGAAGTCGCCCATGCGACGCGCATCTTTATCTACGAACATTGTTATTACTCCGATGCCATAAAAACCCGGCAGAAAGTCCACTATGCGTACAAGGTTGCGAATTAGCGCCTCGCTCGCTCCTATCGGCTGGCCGCTATGCTTGA
>JADEYI010000913.1_pt1 | contig 29069 bp, 27 predicted proteins | sample 8542331 | NCBI WGS metagenome assembly JADEYI01 (sample SAMN16510988, study PRJNA670497) | mine drainage metagenome | isolation source: biofilm near Copperflume 1 | place: Germany: Marsberg coppermine Kilianstollen | collected 2018-02 | reverse complement strand
CAATCGCACTACATTCAATCATGGCTCTATTCTCCCTTATTGCGCCGATGGTCTAGGCCGTGTTGACATATAGGAGAAAGCCCCTAACATTTATTCCCTGAAGAAGGTGCAACTCAAGGCATCAGAGTGGAACAGGGTGTTCAAAGGGTTTGACCGTTGGGTAGATAAAGGTGTCTGGCAAGCCATGGGGGATCCAGCGGAAGAAGCCCTGGGGTGGAGCAGCCGCTACAGCTGCCCTTGGCCATCCCTTGAGACTGACCCTGACCGGCGCACCTGACAGCAGAAGCCTTGCTAGAGAGCTGGGAAACTGAGCGGGTAATCGCTTGCAACAAGGAGAATACGACCAAGGCTTCTACCAAGAACATCCCCTGGTTGAGGGTATGCGCATAGCGCACGCGGCTGTGCCGTGCCTGGAGTGCTTCTTCAACAAGCTCAAACAGTTCTGCAGGGTATTCTTCCGCTTTGAGCAGACCGTAAAAAACTTCCTGGCCTTCGTTCACTTCGTCTCTACGATGATCTGCCTTCGCTAAATGTCAACACACCCTAAGCAATTATGAAAAACGCGATGAAAACACTCGAGGAGGACTACTCACCCCCATCTGCTTCCTCTGGGGGAGGGGATTATCGCGTTAGGTTCAGCAGAAACTTGGGAACCAAGCGCGCTTATTGGGCTGGTCTGAAGGGCAGATATCGTGGCTTCCAGAAGCGCTCCTCGACAAACTGGGTCAGGCCGGTGAAGTCCAGGGCCTCGAGGTTGGTGGACTGGGCTACTGCATCTTGCAAAGCTCTACGAATGACTCGAGTAGCCACAAACCGGCTCACCTCCCGCAGTTCTCCCACCGGTGGATACACTCGGTCGGGGTGATGGGTAGAGGTATAGTCATAGAGCGCATGGGCGGCCTCCAGCACCATTCCATCGGTGACTTCACTGGCCCTGGAGAGCACCGCCGCGAAGCCCAATCCTGGAAAAACAAAAGCGTTGTTGCCCTGTCCCACGGGATAGATGCGGCCCTCGTATTCCACTGGCTGAAAGGGGCTTCCGGCAGCTACAATAGCGGTTCCCGCGGTCCAGCGCAGCACGTCTTCGGGCAGTCCCTCGGAGGAGCTGGTGGGGTTGGAAAGTGGGAAAATCACCGGGCGCAAAGCATTGGCCTGCATGGCTTTGACGATGGGCTCGCTAAAGGAGTCCGGCTGACCCGAAAGACCCAGCAGCACTGTGGCCTTGCTGTTCTGGATGGTCTCGAGCAACCCTGGGGCACTCCCGCTAAAACTCCACTGCGCAATAGCCTCCGGCTTTTGAGCGTAGATTTCCTTGTAGGCTTCCATCCGGCGGCCCTGCATCAGCAGCCCCTTGGAGTCCAGCACGAACAACCGGGCCAGGGCCTCCTCTTCGCTCAGGCCCTGTTGCTTGAGCCCCTCCTTGAGCGCCCAGGCTACACCTGCTCCACCCGCTCCGGCCCCATAAACAATGATTCGCTGGTCGGAAAGTTTTTCGCTCTTGATTCGGCAAGCCGAAAGCACCCCAGCCAACGTAACCGCACCCGTGCCCTGAATGTCGTCATTGAAAGAGGGCAGCCTCTTGCGATAACGCCCCAGCACCGCAAAGGCCGTATCCTTGCCAAAATCTTCCCATTGGATGAGGGCTTTGGGATAGCGTTTTTGCACGGCAGCAACGAATTTATCCAAGAACTGAAAATAGGCTTCCCCGGTTAGGCGGCGGTGCTTGGCCCCCATATAAAGGGGGTCAGAAATGAGGTCTTCGCGGTTGGTGCCCACATCCAGACCCACAGCCAGGGTCTTGTCTGGGCCTATCCCACCAGCAGCCGTGTACAACGAGAGCTTGCCAATCGAGATGGCCAGCCCCCCGAAACCTTGGTCGCCAATGCCTAGAATCGCCGAGGAGTCCGTCGCTACAATGAGCCGAACTTCGTCCAGGGGAACATTGCCCAAGGTTTGGTCTACGCGGTCAATATCATAGGTAGAGGCCGTGAAACCCCTGGGAAAGCGATAAATGGCCGAGAACTGCTGTACCGCCTCGCCCACCGTAGGGGTGTAGAGGATGGGCAGCATCTCGGCCAAGTGCTCCGACAGCAGGGCATAAAACAGCACCTCGTTGCGGTCTTGCAGGGTGCGCAGGAAAATATGTTTTTCCAGGTCGGAAGACTGTAGTCGGTAACGGCGATAACCCCGCTCTTTTTGCTCCTCGAGGGTCGAGACATTGGGTGGCAATAAACCCTCGAGGCCCAGCAATCTCCGCTCCTCGCGGGTAAAAGCCGACTCTTTGTTGAGTAGGGGCAGCCCCATCAAGGAAAACCCATTGATATATGGCTGCAAAAAGCGCTCCCCTTTAGCATCACGCTTCACGTCGTAGTAGCGGCTGACACTCATATCGCTCAGCATACGACGTTCCGGGGCGTGGGCATAGGGTTGGGAAAAGATGCCAAGCCGGAAGCGGGAGGCTGGCCTTGTCTCGCTTTTCCCTTTCCCGCTTCCTGCGCCCTGCTTATCGCTATTCTCGCAGCCCTTCTTGGCGTATCATTGTGGGCGGTGTCTGCACTGCCGGGTCATGACTCGACCCCCCCGAAAGGAGCCCTTGATGAAATCCCCTGTTCGCGTTGCTGTTACTGGTGCTGCTGGTCAGATTGGCTATAGCCTGCTCTTCCGCATTGCTTCGGGTGAGATGCTGGGCAAAGACCAGCCGGTAATCTTGCAACTGCTAGAAATTACCCCCGCCCTCAAAGCTCTCCAGGGCGTAGTGATGGAGCTCGAGGACTGTGCCTTCCCTACCCTAGCCGGAGTCGTCCAGACCGACGATGCAAACGTAGCCTTCGGCGATGCCGATTACGCCCTGCTGGTAGGCGCGATGCCGCGCAAACAGGGCATGGAACGGGCCGACCTGCTGCAAGCCAACGGAGCCATTTTCACCGTGCAGGGCAAAGCCCTTTCGGATAATGCCAAAAAGAGCGTAAAGGTGCTGGTGGTGGGCAACCCCGCCAACACCAACGCCCTCATCGCCTACCACAGCGCTCCTAACCTCTCCCCACGCCAGTTCCACGCCATGACCCGCCTCGACCACAACCGGGCCATCTCGCAGCTTGCCACCCGCTTGCAGAAACCCGTCACCAGCATCAAAAAAATGACCATCTGGGGCAACCACTCGGTCACGCAGTACCCTGACCTGTTCCACTGCGAGGTGGACGGGCAAAACGCCCACCAGCTCGTCGGCGACCAGGAGTGGTACGCCAGTACCTACATCCCTACCGTGGCCAAGCGCGGCGCGGCGATTATCGAGGCGCGTGGGGCTTCCTCAGCGGCCTCAGCAGCCAACGCTGCCATTGACCACATGCACGACTGGGCCTTGGGCACACCCCAGGGCGACTGGGTCAGCATGGCTATTCCCTCCGATGGCTCCTATGGCACGCCAGAGGGCTTGGTCTATAGCTTTCCTTGCTCTTGCAAAGACGGCGATTTCAGCGTAGTCCAAGGGCTCTTCATCAACGAGTTCAGCCGGGGCAAGATGGATGCCACCGCCAAAGAACTCACCGAGGAGCGCGATGCGGTGAAGGGGCTGGGGCTGATTAAGTAGAGCTATTCGAGCCCAGGGGGCGCTACGCCGCTCTCCTTGGCTTTTAGTGTATTACCTGAATGTAACCCTCGAGCCCCTACCCTGGGGAACGAAGTGGTCTCGAGGGTAAAGCCTCAAACCCTCGCCCGCTTTAAGGAGGGATTATGGCTGTAACCGGAGATTGAACCTTGTTTTACGATTGGAACTGCGACGGAAGCTATAGCAAAACCAGCATGACCGTCAATGCGGGGGGCACCTGGATCAATGGCGAGGGTTACAGTGGGCAGTGGGTACAAGTCGCGGGAATGTTCATGTTTAACTTTAACAACGACAAAACTGCCTACGCAGGCAACCTAGCCAGCAAATCGGTAACGGGCATTATGAGCACTTTTGGCGGGCTAAATGGCTGTTTCTATATGCTACAAAAGGGTGTGCCCACCAACTTTGCTTTGGAACATGTCGCCCATAAGACCGACTCTCAAGGGAAGTAAGCCAAGTTCGTTTGGTTTGCCACCGAACGGTGATGAACTACCACTAGACGAAGAGGGGTGTGGCACGCCACACCCCCACTTATGGCTCCATGGACTTGAACGGCCCGCCTGCCTGCTCGAGCGGGTTGGGCAGCATGCTCGCCTTGAGGGAATTTTAGCCTCTCAGGCCTGGCTGGGGGTCTGCCCCAAGCTGGCCCAACCCTGCGCCGGATCCCAGGGGTACACAATCCAGGCATCGGTCTCGGTGGCGTAGAGGTCGGGCGCATCGCCGGGATACTTGTTCTTCTCCGGCTTGAAGTGCAGTACCGCCAGTGTGGGCTTCCCGCCCGCCAGTTTGACCCGCTGCCGCACCGCCACCGCAGTTTTCCCCGAGTCCCACACGTCGTCTACAATCAGCACGCGCTTGTTGAAGAGCAAAGTGTCACCGGGGAACTGTAAAAAGTGAGGTTCCTCGAGCGTCTCCCCCGCTGCCGTGTAAAACATCACTGCAGCGGTGAGAATGTCGCGCAGGTCGGTGGCCTCAGAAAGCAGACAGGCCGGAATCATCCCGCCCCGCGTAACCGCCAAAATGCAGTCGTAGTCCCTGGGATTAATCTTCCCCAGCAGCTTGCTCACCAGGTGGGTGATGTCCTGCCAGGTCAGGTGCATCTTGCCGGAGTAGCCTTGCAATTCCTCGGACATCGCTATACCCCCACCGGCTTGTCCAGCTCGAACGCGCTATGAACGGCCTTTAGCGCGGCCTCGGCGAACTGGGCCGGGATGACCACCGAGATACGCACCTCGCTGGTAGCAATCATCTCGATGTTGGCTCCTACCCCGGAAAGTGCCGTAAACATCTTGGCCGGGATGCCCGGCGTGGAGGCCAGAGCTTGCCCCACGATGGAAATCTTGGCGATGTCGCGGCGCAGGTTGGCCTCGCCACCAATCTCGTGCAAGAGGGGCTCGAGGGCTTCCATGGCATCCTCGGCGAAGTCCTGGTTGACCGTGAAGGCCATCTGGGTGCGGCTGGGGTCGTGGCCCGGCACGCCCTGGATAATCATGTCCACCGCGACCCCCGCTCGCCCCAACACCTCGAAAACCCGCGCCGCCACACCGGGTCGGTCAGGAATACCGACTAAACCAATCTGGGCGTGCTCGTCGTCCAGAGCCACGCCTGTTACGCTGCGTCCAAGCTCCATTGGGGCCTCCATGACCAAAGTTCCAGGATTGTAGGAAAAACTGCTGCGCACGTGAATTGTCACGCCATATTTTTTGCCATACCAGACCGAGCGCGGGTGCAACACTCCCGCCCCCAAAGCAGCCATCTCGAGCATCTGGTCGTAGCCAATGGTGGGAAGTTTCTGGGCCTCAGGGACAGTGTGCGGGTCGGTGGTGTACACGCCCTCGGTGTCGGTGAAAATCTCGCACTCCTTGGCTCCCAGCGCCGCCGCTAGAGCCACTGCCGTGGTGTCCGAGCCGCCACGCCCCAGGGTGGTTAGCTCACCCTCCGGGGTAGTGCCCATAAAACCCGTCACCACCGCGACCTCTCCCCGATCCAGGGCTGCTCGAATCAGCTTGGGCTCGACGCTCAGGATACGGGCGTTACCGTAGCGTCCATCGGTGGTGAAGCCGAGTTGGTTTTGCGAGAAAGCCCTCGCGGGAATCCCCATCGCCACGAGCTGCATCGAAAGCAGCGCGGCCGACTGCTGCTCGCCAATCGTCACCAGCATGTCCAGTTCTCTCGCCGGAGGGCGCGGGTTGACGCGCTTGGCGGTGGCAATTAGCTCATCAGTAGTGCGGCCCATGGCCGAAACCACCACCGCGATTTGGTTGCCGCGTTCACGGTAGTGCTGGATGCGCTGAGCGACCTTGTGGATGCGCTCGAGGTCGCCCACGCTGGTTCCGCCATATTTTTGTACGACCAAAGCCATAATCTTGCGAATCCTAACATATGCCGATGGGCAACCGCTAGAATATTCTTCCCTTACGCATTTCCAAACCACCGCTGTGTTTGTAGGGACGCAAGGCTTTGCGTCCTTGATGCCCCCAGACGTTTCTTGGGCTTAGTGCCCGACACCCCCTTCACCCTCCACCCCCGTAACCGCGAGAACCCAACCCACCATGACAGCGCAAAATAAATAAACAAAAGAATTGCTCAGGCGAGAGAAGTTTTTGGGATTGAAACCCCGAGACCTGCGACCTGAGATTTGCGACAACTTATACTTAGCGCAAAGGAGAAATCTTATGGCGACATTTCCCGAGTGGTTCAAGGCTTTCAAACACGTCGAGCTGTGGCCCGGAATGCATATGGCGGTGCTTTCGGGCCACAATGGGCAGGCGGGCTTTCAGGAGATTAGCGAAGAAACCCTCGTCCCCGAGCACTCCCACGCCGGGCAGTGGGGGGTGGTTCTGGAGGGTCAGGTGGAGTTCGTGATGAACGGTCACAGCCACCTGTACAAGAAGGGGGAGTATTACCACATCCCCGCCGGGGTTCCCCACAGCGCCAAGATTGCGGCAGGTACGGCCTTTATTGACGTATGGGAGGGCGTTCGCTTCCCTGAAGAACGGATGAAATAATGGCGGACTCTCGAGTCGAACTGCTCCTGACCCTGATAGACCAGGCTTACGACGTGCGAACCTGGCATGGATCAAACTTGCGCAACGCCCTGCGCGGCGTGGACGCGGAAACCGCGCTGTGGCGGCCCCAACCGGAGCGGCACAACATCTGGGAGCTGGCGCTCCACTGCGCGTATTGGAAGTACATCATCAGCAAAGCCCTGCGCGGCGAGGAGTCCAAGAGCAACTTCCCGCGCAAACCCGCCAACTTCGCAGCAATACCGGAAAAGCCCACGCCGAAGGCCTGGAAGGAAGATTTGGGATTGCTCGAGCAGTATCACCTCGAGCTTCGCCAGGCCGTCGCTGCGCTGAAAGCTAAAGATCTCGAGCAGAAATCAGGCCGCTGGACGCTCGCTGAACACGCTTTCGGCGCAGCCAACCACGACATCTACCACGCCGGGCAGATTCGGCTGCTCCGGCGGATGAAAGAGGGCGTATGAGCGTTTTGCTGAGCGAGCTGAAAGATGGAATCTTGTCCCTGACGCTGAACCGGCCCGAGGCAATCAATGCCTTCACCACCGAGATGCTGCAATCTCTTGCCAAGGCCTTGAAGGAAGCTGCCGCACCGGAAGTCCGGGTGGTGGTTTTGCGCGGCGCAGGACGAGGGTTTTGCTCGGGGCAGGACTTGCGCGAGTTCGAGGGCAAGGAAATCTCGTATAAGAGCCATCTCAAGAACTATCAAGGTGTGATAGAAAACCTGGTAAGCCTCGAGAAGCCCGTTCTGGCCGCCATTCACGGTGCCGCCGCCGGGGCCGGGCTGTCGCTGTCGCTGGCCTGTGACCTGCGCATCGCCGCTGCCGACGCAGTGTTCAGCACCGGCTTTAGCAAAATCGGCCTGATTCCCGATGCGGGCATGAACTACCACCTGCCGCGCATCGTGGGACAGGCTAAGGCCATGGAACTCGAGCTGCTCTCTCCCCGCCTGAACGCTGAACAAGCCCTGGGCCTGGGCCTGGTGAGCCGAGTAGTATCTGTCGAGAGTTTTTCCGATGAGATCACGAAAATTGCTGCCGAACTCAGCCTAGGGCCGACCAAAACCTTCGGCCTGATCAAGCGGGCGCTGCACAAGAGCCAGGGTGCGACTCTGGGGGAGATGCTCGAGTACGAAGCCTTGCTACAAGACCTTGCCGGGCACACCGAAGACCACAAAGAAGGAGTGCGGGCTTTTTACGAAAAGCGCGGCCCCAAGTTCGTCGGGAAATAACCCGTTTCCTAACGTAAATCTTTGATTGCCACGAACTGAGTTGCGGGATCATGTTTAACCATCGGTGCGCCGTCCACCACCAGATATGAACCCGGAAGGACTCGAGCCCCAATCCGCAGTGCCCGCTCAACGAAGGACTGAACTGCCGGAAACCCCGATTCTGACACAAAAGAGCTGCCATTGCTTTCCGCCTCCGGCCTCCCGCCGTAAGCTATTGGCGTGATTCGCTACCTCAAAGGCACGGTATTTAAGAAAAAACTCAACAGCGCAATCTTGCTGGTCAGTGGGGTGGGCTTCGAGGCCGGCTGCCCGGCCTCCACCCTGGCAACCCTCACCGAGGGGCAGGAGGCTGTCCTGCACACCGTGCTGGTGGTACGCGAGGACGATTTGTCGCTGTATGGCTTCGCCGATGAGCGCAGCCTCGAGCTGTTCGAGCTTCTACTGGGGGTGTCCGGCGTGGGGCCAAAAGTGGCGCTCAACCTGCTCTCCTCGCAGACCCCGGCCCTCCTGGCAAGGGCACTCGCCGAGGGCGATTTGCGCCTGCTCACGGCAGCCCAGGGCGTGGGCAAAAAGCTGGCCGAGCGCATCGCCCTAGACTTGCGCGGCAAGGTTCCAGCTAACCTGATGGGCGAGGGCGGAATGATCGTTCGCAGCGCCAATACCGAGGAGGCTGAACTCGCACTGGTCACCCTGGGATTCCGCGAAAGCCAAGTGCGCAGCGTGGTAGCCGAGATTGCCCGCAACAACCCCGAGGCGGGGACGCAAGAGCTAATCAAGCTGGCCCTGAAAGCATTGAGGTAGATAGTCTCGAGCCTGCGCGGGACGGGCTGTTTCCAGTCTATGTCGGTAAAGCCGTACTCGAGGCGGCCACCAGCACCTTCCCCGACTTCTCCATAACCTGTGGGTCGGCTGCGCGGGGCACCACCTTCTAGAGCGGTTTTTGAAAAGAGCCTGGGGGTAGCCTGGGCCTATTTACCGGATCCATCTAAGCAGAGAACCGCAATAAGCGTGCTCGTCCCACAAGTGCAGTCCTCCATATCCGCGCCGATCGCCCACACAACGGACTACTCGAGGTTGTCGCCCACCATCACACCGCAACCCTCCAGCGCAGGGTATATCTCTAAGGCTCACTGAGCGCTGACACGAATCTGCTCGAGCAGCTCCTTAGCTCGCTCCAGCAGGGGCCTTTTCTCCCCGGCGAGCTGGGCCTGGAACTCCAGAGCTACGGATGTGGCTGGTCTAAAGGCCCGTCCGTCGGGATTGGCAAACAGGCTATCCAGCAGTGCAAAGTCGGGGTCGCTGCGCCAACCGGCCTCTTTTTTGAGCCGATCCAGATAGTCCCACTGGAAGCGCTCCTCACTCAGGGTTGCGGCCATAAATCGCTCCAGCAAATCGGCATAGGCCTGTAGACCCACCGCCGCCGGGTTTTTGACCGGCTTACCCAGATGCACCGGCAAAGACTGCGCTAGAAGGGGCTCGAGCAGGTCAGGATTGATTTTGCGGTTGTCGAGGTCGAATATCGGCTTGGCATCCCTGAACAAGATGAACTGGGGGCTCTGGTGCTGGATGGCTGAGCGTTCCTGGACATGGTTGCTGGCAGTGCGGTCTTCGGGGATACGAATCAGACCCAGCGCTAGATCAGGCCGGGTCTCGAGGCTTTTCTCCACATAGGCCCAGGCTTCAAAGGTCTTGTCGCTGGTGCCGGCCTTGAAGATGGCGGTCAAGGGGTAGGACTCCAGAAAGCGGTCTACTTGTTCGGGGGTATGGAGGTCGAAAATGCGTTCGCGCAAGCTCATCAGCTTCATGATATGAGGATAAAAATACTACAAAAGTGCCGCAATCAAAGGTCTGGGGTTTGCTAAAGGCTCCACTCATGTAAAATGATGGAAATGAGAACCTCTTCTGTACCTACGCGGGAGGTGAAGATGCAGACCTCTCCAGTGTTCACTCTGTCCGGTGAGGCGGTTGGCCTCGAGCTTCTAGTTCACGACCTCAAGACGGTTTTTGAGAGTAAGGGTTACGACTACCAATCCGAGCCTGAAACCCCTCGGATGGTGCTGAACCTGATTACTTCAGCCAAACCCCAGCCCTATCGCCGCCGCGCCCAAGCCACGATGGTGATTTCCCTGCTGGAACTACCCAAGGTTCCTGATAATCTGATCGCCGAGCTTTACCCCTATCTGGTGCGGGCTTTGTCGAATATGTTGGTGGTCTATGTTTCCGGCGTGGGAGCCCACTTTCTGACCCTCGAGCTAGGCCAGTATTTCGAGCCCGAAGGGCCAAGATTCGCCGAGCGCCTGTTCGAGCGCATCGAGCCGATTGCCTCGAGCGTGCTGGTCGTCGCCAACCAGTTCGACCCCGACCTCGAGCCCGAACTCTGGAAGGGGGATGCTCTCAGCCAGAGCATCTCCGCAGCCGGGCGCAAGCTAGCCGACTGGGACTTGCTGCCCACAGCTTTTCCCCTCGAGGACATCCTGCCCCCCGAGGATTTTCGCCATGTCAAGCGGCTTTATGGCATCGGCGGGCTTTCCTATGGCAACCTCTCGACCCGCAAAGACGATACACGCTTCTGGATGTCGGCCAGCGGGGTCAACAAAGCCAATCTGCGCGAGGTGGGACGTGACATCCTGCTGGTCAAGGACTACGATATCGCCAAGAATGCCATGCTGCTCTCGGTTCCGCCGGGGGTAGAGCCCCGCCGGGTTTCGGTAGATGCCATTGAGCACTGGATGATTTACCGCGAGCACCCCCAAGTAGGGGCGATTATCCACGTCCACGCCTGGATGGAAGGCGCACCCTCGACCCAGTTCAACTACCCCTGCGGAACCTACGAACTCGCCGATGCGGTAGCCCAGAAGGTGCGCGAGGCCACCGACCCCAGCCAGGCCGTAGTGGGCCTCAAAAACCACGGCTTGACCATCACTGGGCGTAGCCTCGAGGATATCCTCAACCGCATCGAGGGCCGCTTGCTGCGCCAGGTTCCCATGAGCTAGAGTCTCCGGCTCGACCAGAGGAAGCAGGAGGGCTCCACCTTGCCGTGGAGCCATTTAGAGCGCCCTTTCTTATTGCCACCTCAACAAAACCATCTTGCCTCCAGGACGGTGTTTTTCGACGAGCCAATTACGCCGTCCTGGCGTAGCTTTAAGGCTCTTTGATATTTTGAGTTTTGCCTTAAGTTTTTAGCGTTCGGTTTTCGACGTTTAGCCCTGTTGCCCTCTGCACTTTCTCTTCTCCAATGAACCTTGTACCCTAAACCTTAGTGAGACTCTACACTGCCCAGGCTATGCGCGAGGTGGACTCGAGAGCGGTCAAACTTGGCTATGCGAGCCTGTTGTTAATGGAAGCGGCAGGCCGGGCAGTGGCCCAAGCTACCCTGCGGGCCTATCCGGGTCGGAGGGTGGTGGTGCTGTGCGGCAAGGGCAACAACGGCGGAGATGGCTTGGTGGCAGCGCGGTGGCTAAAAGTATCGGGAGGGGAGGTCGAAGTCTATGCCGCAGACCATCAGCAGAACGACGCAGGACTGGCTCGAGCCGCACTGCAAGCCCAAGGAACCGAGATTAAGGGGCTCGAGGTCTGGAACCCACAGCCCGGAAGCGTGCTGATAGATGGCTTGTTTGGCACGGGGTTGAAAGGGGTGCTCGAGGGGTTCTGGGCCGAGCTGGTGGGCAAAATCAACCAGTCGAAGCTGCCCGTTGTGGCGGTGGACGTTCCCTCGGGTGTACCCTACTGGCCCCACGTTCAGGCCAGTCTCACCGTGACCTTCGCCGGACTCAAAACCGAACACCTGTTTTATCCCAGCCGCGCCGCTTGCGGGCAGATTCTGCTGGACTCTATCGGGATGCCGCCCCTGGCTCTGGAAAACCCCGAGTTGCCCGAGTTGCTCACCCCCAAGACCATGCAGCATCTGCTGCCAACACGACTGGGTGATGCCAACAAAGGCTCGGTGGGGCGGGTTTTGGTGGTGGGAGGCTACAGCACCTATACCGGAGCCCCTACCCTATCGGCGCTGGGGGCGGCTCGAGCCGGAGCCGGTCTGGTCACGGTAGCCTATCCCGCCGATAGCCCAGTGCAGCCGCCCCTGGAAGCCATTCGCAAGCCCGTACCGAACTGGAGTTTTGAGCATTTGAAATCAGCCAAAGCCGAGGCTGTCGCGGTGGGGATGGGAACTGGGCCAGATGGAGCCAAAGCAGCTCTGGCTGCCCTCGAGCTACATCGCCCGACGGTTCTGGATGCCGATGCCCTGCACCCCAGCGTGCTGGATGCCTACGTGCAGGCCGCTATTCCGACAGTAATCACCCCGCACCCCGGCGAAGCGGGACGCTTGCTGGGCCAAACCGCCACGGAAGTTGCCGCAAATCCCCTGCTATTCGCTGCGGTTTTGGCCCGGCAATTTCCTGGGGTGACCGTGGTGCTCAAGGGTGGCCCTACCGTCATCGCTCTTTCCCCGACACCCGGCACCGAGCACCGGGCATCCTATCTTGCGGTCAACACCACAGGCAACCCGGCGATGGCAACTGGGGGCATGGGAGACGTGCTTTCGGGGATTGTCGCGGCCTATCTGGCCTGGGGTTTACAGCCCTGGGATGCCGCACGACTGGGAGTCTATCTGCACGGTCTGTCCGGCGACTTGCTAGGCCGGGTGGGAATGCTGGCCCACGAAGTAGCCGAAGGCTTGCCCGAGGCGGCTTACCGGCTAGGGCAGGGCAACCTCGAGGGGTTCTGGCAAGCTCAAAAACCGTTCTAGCTTTGAGCACTGGGGGTTTTATCCCTGGCATCCTTCGGCATGGGCTACTTCATTGGCAACCCGGTGACCAACGCGGCCAGCTCCGAGGGATGGCTGCACAGCACCCCGCCTGCCAGTTCTTCCGGGTTGCCATAGCCCCACAAAGCCCCGATAAAGTGAACCCCGTTGGCCTCGGCCCCCACCCGGTCAAACACCCGGTCTCCGACCATTGCGGTGTGCTCTGGCCTCAGGGTATGGTCGTGCAGAATACGCCCAATCAGCGAGGCTTTGGGTTCGGACAGGTTGTCGGGCAACACCCCATAAATGGCTTTGAAATAGGGGGCCAGGGCAAAATGCTCGAGCATCGCATCGGCGAACTGCTTGCGCTTGGAAGTCGCCACCAGCAGCAGATATCTGGACGAAAGGGTTTGCAGGGCCGACCGGATTCCGGGGTAGGGCTGGGCCTGGAATTGACCCTGCTGCTCGTAGCACTGCCGATAGATTTCTACTGCTTCCCAAATCGGGCCATTCGCACCGAGCAGGTTTTGGAAGGCCAGCTCGAGCGGTGGGCCAATCTGCTCGCGCAGCTTCTGCTCGGGCGGCAGGGGGAAACCTGCGGCCTGAATGGTGTGGCGCAGACAGCCTAGGATGCCAGGTTCGGTGTCGAGCAGGGTTCCATCTAAGTCGAAGAGCAAGGAGGAGATAGCCACTAGAGGATTTTACCGGGGTTGAGCAGGTTTTCCGGGTCGAAGAGCTGCTTAATTTGGCGCATCCATCCCAGCGCCACCCCGTGTTCGGGAGCCAGGTATTTCTTCTTGCGCAGCCCCACCCCGTGCTCGCCGGTAGAAGTTCCGCCCAACTCGAGGGCCTTTTCCACCAGTCGCATAGCATACGCCTCGGCCTCGGGGTAGCGGGTTTCGTTGGTGGCAACTAAGCTGTGAAAGTTGCCGTCGCCTACGTGTCCGATGATGCTTCCACCCAGATTCATCTGGCCCAGCAATCCCTGGGCATAGCGCACCAACTCGGGCATCCTGGAAATCGGTACGGCGGTGTCGGTAATCATAAACTGGTGGCCCGGATACTGGGCTACGAGGGCCCAGTAGAGCTGATGGCGGGCCTCCCACTGGGCGCTGCGCTCCTCCTGGGTGATGGCCGTGTCCACTGCGATTGCCCCCACTGCATTGACTAGCTCCAGGGCGGCTCGAGACTCCCCTTCCAGAGCAGCTTTAGTCGAGGAGTGAAACTCCACGAATAAAGCGGGCTTCTGGGGGTAGTCGTGCCCCAAATAGCGGTTGATGGCTCTTAGCGAAAGCTCGTCGAGCAGTTCCAGCCGGGCCAGAGGCAGCCCCGAACCCAACAGGGCATAAGCCGCCTCGGCAGCGGTCTCGAGGCTGGCAAAAAACACCCGTAGTGCGTGTACGTAGGCAGGTAGTGGATGCAGCCGCAGGGTGAGCTGGGTGATGACTCCCAGAGTGCCCTCCGAGCCGATAAAGAGGTCTTTGAGGTCGTAGCCTGCGCTGGTTTTGCGCGTACGGCGGCCTAGCTCGAGCACCTCACCGTTAGTCAGCACCACCTCTAAAGCCAGCACGTTGGGCCGCATCCCGCCGTAGCGCAGGGTGGTCGTACCGGAGGCATTGGTCGCGGCCATACCCCCCAGCGAGGCATTGGCTCCAGGGTCTACTGGAAAAAACAACCCCGTGCCCTTGAGCGCGAGATTGAGGGCTTCTCGGCTGACTCCCGGCTCGACGACCACCAAGAAATCTGCGGGCAAAACCTGCAACACCCGGTTCATCCGGCTCAGGTCGAGGCTGATGCAGGGAGTCTGGGGCACGATATGGCCCTCGAGGCTGGTTCCGGCTCCGAAAGGAATCACCGGGATGTGGGCTTCTCGTGCCCAGGCCAGGGCTTCTCGTGCCCAGGCCAGGGTTTGCCGAATATCCAGCAGGCTTTGCGCATACACCACGGCCATAGGCAGGCGGTGCAGGGGATAGCTCTCGTCGTGGGAGTGGCTCTCGAGGTCGGCGGAGACAGTGCTAACCTTATCAGCCAGGAGGGTTTTTAGCTTGCCCAGCATGGCTTTAGCATAGCCGCAAAACACCAAGAGCTAAAACCATCTTGCTGTTTCCTAGAGCGGTTTTCGAAAAGAACCTTGGGGTAGCCTGGGCCTATTTACTGTGCCTATCTGAGCAGAGAACCGCGATAGCTTCTGGCAGCGGTTTTAGCTTTTGGTTGGTGACTACGCGCATTCAGCTTCTCGAGTAACGCCGCGCGAGATATTTATGGTCATTTTTGCCGATGGGAATCGCCTGAGCGTTACATAAACCGTGATCGTTCAATCTAGGCTTGGTGTTACATCTGGGTCTGCTATTGTGCCCACGGTGAAGCTGTCTGTGAATACCTTATCTAACCCTCAACCCACACCCTCTCACTCTATGAAACACCGCCTCGAGTCCCTCCTCTCCCAAGCCTGGCAAACCCTGGGCCACGACCCCAATGCAGCAGGTATACCCGCCCGCCAAGCCGAGCACCTAGCTCGCCAAAGCGGGGACAACCATGCCTGGGCACAGAGCTTATTTATCTGGGGAGTTTCGGTTTTATATGAGGGTGGAGGCCACGAGGCCATCACCTTGCTGTGCCGAGCGCTTGCGGTTTACCGCTTTGTGGGCGACGAAGAAGGCCAGTGGAGTTGCCTGAGCGCAATCGCTAAAGCCTGGCACTACCTGGGCGATGCCGAAGAAGCCGTGTCCAGCCAAGCGGCAGCCAACGCCTTCACCCACCACGAGCTATTCGAGACCGCCGCGACCTGGCTGGACTGGTTTCGAGAGTTTTAGCTCGGCACGGAGGTGAGAGGGGCTCGAGGCTCATACAAACAAAGTGGTCTGGGGGAAAAAGGTTTTATCCGAGCCGCCCTGTTTCCGGCTTTAGGTCACGCTTTTGTGTGAGGTATTCCTCGAGCGCTTCTGCCAAAATGGTGGGCACTTCAAAGTTGGGCTGCAAGTTCCAATCCTTCTGCACATATCCGCCGTAAGGCTGGAGTTCCCAGTCGCTGCCTGCTATTTTGTAAGTTCGCTCCGGGTCTAAGAAAGTCTCCCCCACCCAAATTTTCCCGTCCGCTACTCGCGCTCCGCTCAGGTGCATCAGCCCTCTAGGAATACCCCGCAGAGGATTGGGCTTTTCACTGGCGAACTCTGGCTCCAGCCCTTTATGAATCAATGCCTCGAGCATCCAACCCTTCATGTCAATAGTGGTGGGGTTACAAGGGGCATAGCACACCTCGAGCAGCCGTCCACGGGTTAGCAAACCGCCCGGCAACGATCCCGCGAAGGCAGCTCCTGCCGTTACCAGTCCCACTTCGGTATTCAGGCGCTGGCGTAGCATATCGGCCATCAGGTTGGCGCTAGCGCACTCCCGGTCACTGGCGTAATCGAAGCGAGCAGGCAGTTCGGTGATGGGTTCGCTCAGGTACTCGTCCACTTCCCGCTCGATGACCTCGAGTTCGGCGAGCACTTTGGGCGACTGAGGAACGTCCTCGGGAACGGGAATAGTCTCGATGCTACGCACCTCGAGCCGGTTTTCGATCCACTCGAGTTCGATTCGGCCCAAATGCTCGGCATAGCTCCCGGCTTGGGCAATCCAGACCGAGCCGACTCGCTCTCCAGCGGGCAAAAGGTCGTGGGTGTGGGCTCCGATGATGAGGCCGATTTCCCCGTCTAGCCCCATCGCCAGTTCTCTATCGTCGATCTTGCTTTCGTGCGCGAAGCCCATGTGGGACAGAAGTATCATCGCGCCCGCTCCTCGAGAGCGAAGCTCCGCAGCGAGTTTCTTAATGAGCGGTACAGGGTCTAAAGCTTTGAGGCCGAAGCAAACCTCATACTCCTTGAAAGGATCTGTCAGACCAATGACACCAAGCTTTCTACCGGCAACCTCGAGCAGCACCGCGGGCTGTACACCCTGATTCACCGAACCATCTGCCCTACGCAAGTTTGCCAGCACCAGTGGGTGCTGAATCGCCTCGGCATACCGTGCCAGAACTTGCGGCCCGTAACTCAGAAACCCACCGTTCCCCACCGCGCCAAGGTCGCAGCCCACCGCGTCTAGTAGACGGTGCATCGCGGTTCCCTTGGTGTAGCGGCTGATGGGCCTGCTGCTCTCCTCTACATCGCCAGCGTCGAAGTAAAGCACCGGCTGGCTCGAGCCTTCACAAATTTGCTCGACCAGCGTGGCAATCCGGGCCAATCCTTCAACTCTGCCGTGGATATCGTTGGTGTGAAGAATCGTGAAACGGCTCATCAGGCCAAAGTATAAAACCCCGCCCGGTGGCGGGGTTCAGTGTCGCGGATTGAGCTTTACAGCCCTGCGCCCTTCTCGAGCGCCGCCGATATTACCCCTGATTCTTCAGCATCGCGCATCTCGATCTTGGCCTTGATGCGCTTGAGGGTGGTGACTTCCTCCAAAGCCCGCTGATCGAGGGTGTCCGAGACAAACTTGATCTGTTCGTTGATCTCGGGAATAGAGATTTGCTCCAAGGCGTTCACCCGGCGATTGGTCTTCTTGATTTCTTCGCCAATACGCCGTAGGCGGTTTTCGGTGTTGGCAACGGCCATAATTGCGTCGGCCATGGCGCGGAAGGCAGTGGCCGCCTCCAAGGTCTTGGCCCCCACCGCAATCGGGCTGAAAGAAAGCGAGCCGTTCGACTGGGGCGCGTTGATTTTGGGAACCTTGACCCCATAGAGGCTCTCGACTTGTATCCCTACTTCGATGGGGGTGCTCGAGAGCGACTCCACCGCCTCGGGGGTGTCGAAGGCTTTGGCGATCAGCAGGCTAAAGTAGGCATCTTTGGCAGCGTTTCCGAGGGCTTCCCTGGCCTTCAAGGAGCTCTGCACTAAGGCAAAGAATTCAGCGATCAGCGCGTCGCGCTTGTTCTTCAAAAGGTCGGCCCCCTGAATTGCCAAACGGCGCTGGTCGCGCTTGGCAAGCAGGGTGGAGCGGGTGGGTGAGACTTGTTCAGCCATGGGCACCTCCGGTGCGCCAAACGCAAAACGCTGAACGCAAAACGCCCTTGTTTTTAGCGTCTTGCGTCTTGCGTTTAGCGTCTAGCATCCCTACGCTCCCACCAGCTCTTCGAGCTTGCCGGTCTTCTGGTGATAGGTGTCAATGTATTCCTTGCGGATGCGCTTAAGCTCGGAGGTGGGGAAGTCGGAGAGCAGCGCCCAGCCGATGTTCAGACTCTCCTCGATGCTGCGCTCGTTCTGGCCCTGGTTGATGAAGCGCTTCTCGAAGTTATCAGCGAAGCGCAGGTATTTCTTATCGGTCTCGGTGAGGGCATCCTCGCCGGTGATGGCGACCAGGCGGCGCAGGTTGATGCCCCGTGCGTAGCTGCTGAAGAGCTGGTCGGCCAGTTCCTTGTGGTCGGGGCGGGTTTTGCCCTTACCGATGCCGTTGTTCATCAGACGCGACAGGCTGGGCTGCACGTTGATGGGCGGGAAGATGCCCTGCTGGGCTAGATCGCGGGCGATGAAAATCTGGCCCTCGGTAATGTAGCCGGTGAGGTCGGGGATGGGGTGGGTGATGTCGTCGCCGGGCATCGAGAGAATCGGGATTTGCGTGACCGAACCCTTTTTACCGTGTACCACACCGGCCCGCTCGTACAGCGAGGCCAGGTCGGTGTACATGTAGCCGGGGTAGCCCCGCCGACCGGGGATTTCCTCTCGAGCCCCGCCGATTTCACGCAGAGCCTCGCAGTAGTTGGTCAAGTCAGTGAGGATAACCAGCACGTGGTAGTCGTGCTCGAAGGCCAGGTACTCGGCGGCAGTGAGGGCCATGCGCGGGGTCAGCAGGCGCTCCACGGTGGGGTCATCGGCTTTGTTGAGAAAAAGCACCGAGCGGCTCAAAGCCCCAGTACGCTCAAACTCCTGCAAAAAGTACGAGACCTCGCGCTGGGTGATGCCCATCGCCGCGAAGACCACTGCGAAGCCCTCACCCTCACCCAACACCTTGGACTGACGGGCAATCTGGGCCGCGAGTTCGTTGTGCGGAAGGCCCGAGCCGGAGAAAATCGGCAGCTTCTGACCGCGCACCAAGGTGATGTTGACATCAATCGCGGAAACCCCGGTCTGGATGAACTCCTCGGGTTTTTCACGGGCCACGGGGTTAATCGGAGCCCCGTTGATTGCCAGGCGCTTCTCAGCCACTACAGGCGGCAAGCCGTCAATCGGGCGACCAATGCCGTTGAAGGCGCGTCCGACCATCTCTTTGCTCACCCCGAGGCGAGCCACATCCTCGACCAGGCTGACGGTGGTGTGCTCGAGGTTGAGCCCGGAGGTCTCCTCGAACACCTGGAGCACCGTGTACTGGTCAGAGACCTCGATAACCTGCCCCCCACGCATCCGGCCCCCACCATCGTCAATGTTCACAATTGCACCGTAGGCCAAGTCCTTGGCCCCCTCGAGGAAGAGCAGCGGCCCCGAGACGTAGGTGACGGCGTTATATTCTTTTTTTAGCATTCCTTACCTCCTTTGGAGGTATCGAAGGTCTAAGATCGTGGTTCTGACCTTCGACTTTTGACCTTAGACATCTTTACGCCTTCACTCCGCCCATGAACGCATTCTTGATCTGGGCATCGAACTCGGCTTTGTACTGCGGGAACTCGGCCTCGGGCACGTAGCGGGTGCGGCCCATCTTCTCAATCACCGGGTCGCCCAGGAAGTCGCTGATGCTGGCACCTTTGGCGAGCGCTTCTTCCCCGCGCTTGTACATCGCCACGATCATCTGCATCATGCCATAGGCTTTGGGCATCGAGCAGTTGGCATCCACCTTGTCATAGCCGTTTTGCTGGAGGAAATCTTCACGGGCGATGCGCCCGATTTCCAGCGACAGACGTTCGGCATCCTGAAGCGCGTCGGGGCCGACCAATTGCACCACTTGTTGCAAGTCGGCCTCACGCTGCAAGAGGGTGATGAGCTGGGTACGCAGCTCGGGGTAGTCGGGGGCAATGTTGGCGCGATACCAGGACTCTAAAATCCCCAGAAAAAGCGAGTACGAACGCGCCCAGTTGATGGCCGGAAAGTGACGGGCTCGAGCGAGCTGCGCGTCGAGCGCCCAGAACCCGCCAGTAATACGCAGGGTGGCCTGGGTGACGGGCTCGGAAAAGTCACCACCTGCCGGGGAAACCGCCCCGATCACCGAGACCGCACCCTGGTCGCCCGCCAGGGTCGTGACCTTACCGCTTCGTTCGTAGAAGGCCGAAAGACGCGAGGAAAGATAAGGCGGATAACCTTCTTCGGCGGGCATCTCCTCCAGGCGAGAGGCAATCTCGCGCAAGGCTTCGGCCCAGCGGCTAGTCGAGTCAGCCATCAGCGAGACCTTGTAGCCTTGGTCACGGAAGTATTCGGCGATGGTTACGCCGGTGTAGAGCGAAGCTTCACGCGCTGCCACCGGCATATTCGAGGTGTTGGCGATCAGAATGGTGCGCTCCATCAGGGGCTTGCCAGTCTTGGGGTCTTCCAACTCGGGGAACTCCACCAGCACATCGGTCATCTCGTTGCCGCGCTCGCCACAGCCTACGTAGACCACGATATCGGCATCACCAAACTTGGCGATGCTCTGCTGGGTCACGGTTTTGCCCGAGCCGAACGGCCCCGGAATCGCTGCCGTGCCGCCTGCGGTGAGCGGGAAAAGCACGTCCAGGATGCGCATACCGGTCAGAAAAGGCTCGTTGGGATCGAGCTTGCGGGTGATGGGCCGGGCCTTGCGCACCGGCCAGAAGTGGGCCAGGCGCAGCTTGGTGCCGTCCTCGAGCTCGGCAACCGTGTCGTCAATGGTGTACTCACCGGCTGCCGCCACGCTTTTGAGCTTGCCGCCCTGGTCGGGCGGAACCAGAATCTTGTGGGTGAAGCTGAACTCGGGAACCGTGCCGAGCACGTCCCCGCCCTTCACCGTATCCCCGGCCTTTTTCATGGGGGTGAAGGCCCACTTCTTTTTGCGGTCGAGTGAAGAAACCTCGATGCCCCTCGAGATGTACATCCCCGAAGCCTCGCGGATTTTGTCCAGGGGGCGCTGAATCCCGTCGAAGATACCGTTGAGCATCCCCGGCCCCAACTCGACAGCCAGGGGCAGTTTGGTGGTGATGATCGGCTCGCCCACGATGAGGCCGTTGGTATCCTCGTAGACCTGCACGAAGCAGGTCTCTCCGTCCAGACGGATGATTTCACCCACGAGTTTCTCGTTGCCAACGCGCACGATGTCGAACATCTTGGCATCGGCGAGGTTCTCGGCAATCACTGCTGGGCCTGCGATTTTTTTGACGACTCCCACTGTTTTCCTCCTTATTTGTGGGGGTTTCAAGGCTAGGGGTAAAAAGTTAAAAAGGGGAAAAGGTTAAAAGTAACCTTCCTGATTTTACTTTTCGCCTTTTGACCTTTTCACCTTTCGACCTTCCCTTTTACAGCTTGATGTCGAAGCCTATCGTCTCCCGCACCAGTTGGCGCATGTAGACCTTGGCATCCCCCCCGCCACTAAAGGCTGCGAGCAGGTTGGGCAGCGTGAGCAGCACTGGGGCACTACGTCCACGCATCACCCGCTCGGCCGCCTTGTTGGGGTCAGAAAGCAGGCTTTCGTCAACGGCAATTAGGGCGTATTGGTTGGACTGAATCATCTCGGCTAAATGATAGGCAGCCTCGGTTGGGGCCGAAGTGATGGCCTCGAGACCTGCCAGACGGTAGCCCGAAGCGGTTTCGGCATCGGTCAGGACACCAATTTTCATACGGCCACCTCCTTGGCAACGGCATCGGCAGGCAAATTAAAGTAGGCCCGCCGGGCCAGCAGTCGAATGCGAGAGCCTTCCCATTCTTTGCGGCGAATGTAGTCCAGTACGAGTCCTGCGCCCAAAGCGTCCTTGCCGCCCTGGCGGGCTTTCTCCAAGAGAATCTGGCGCAAGGCCCGCTCTAAGTCGCCTAAAGTGCGCGCACTCGAGGCCGTCGCCAGCGGGGTGCCGTTGAGGGCTTCCATGGCCGCCAAGTCGCCCGAGGCAATGCGGTTGAACAAGGCCTGGCTGACGATGCTGCCACCAGGCACGAAGTAAGCTTCGCTGGCCTGGGCTCCCATCGCTTGTAGCTTGAGCGCAGTGGAGAGGTTGGTGGTGTCCACTTGCAGCGAGAAATACGCTGCCAGCGAGGGTTCGCGCAAAGCTCTGGCCTTCTCGAGGCTGTAGGCGTAGAACTGGCGGTCTAGAGAAACTTCCAGCGCCAACGGATCGGGGCTGCCGACCACCGCACTGCGCAGGGCTTTTGCAAGCGGATTGGTAGGAACTTGCAATACCTGGGCAATACTCGAAGCATCTGGGGCTTGCAGCATGGCGTTAATCAGCACTTCGGGCAGGGTTCCCCCCACCAAGCGGCTCTTGATTTCCTCAGGGCTTTGCCCCGCCGCCTTGCCCCGCAAAATGGTCTTGAGGTTGGTCAGGTCGCTCTGGAGCAGCAGCAGGGCCACCGCCTCGCGGATATTGCCCGTCACCAAGCCCGGTAAATCGCCCACCATTCGGGCCATGTGGCCTGCCACAGCCCGGTCTACATCAGGCAGGCCGTCGCCCACCAAATCAGGGCCATATACGGTGTCGCTCAAGCTCCGCACGAAGTCGGAGAAGGGCTGGCTCAGGGCCTGCTGAAAAAACGACTCCGGCACCACTTGGCTCCGCCGGGAGCGCACCCTTGCGTTGAGGTAAGCGAAGCCATTTCCAGCCATGCCTACCCCCAAATCGCTTTCGCGGCTTTAGCCGAAAGAGAGTCCCAGGCGCGCTCGAGGCGGTCAGTGAGGGTGTTTTGTACCTGGGCTTTGCCCCCCTCGGCCACCAGCTTCACCCCGTAGTTCACCCTGGGGTCGGTGGTCAGCTTGAGACCCTTCTCCTTGGCCCAAGCCTCTAGCAACTTGGCGTGCGCCGGGTTGACGACGACGGATTCAGCCTTGCCGATGCCCTCCAGGGCCTCGTCAGCCAGTTTCTTGAGGGTGTCACCGAAAGTCGCCTGGGAGGCCAGGTTTTGCAGGGCTTGTAGCACCTCACCTTTGACCTGGCTCACGGCTTGGCCTCGTGCAGAGATGCGAGCTTGATTAACTACAAGTTCACCTGCACTCTCGGCCCGGCGTACAGCCGCTGCCTGCTCGGTCTCGAGGGCTTTTTGCCGCGCCGCCTTGAGGGCTTCGGCCCTTTGCATGGCCGCGTCCGAGATAGACTTGGCCCTGGCCTCGGCTTCGGCGCTCAGGGCGCTGATTTCGGAGGTGATTTCTTGTTGAAGGATATCCTCGAGTTTAGACATACCCCATCCCTACTTGATGAGGAAGAAGCCTACGAAGCCGAAGATGACCAGGGTTTCCGGTAGCAGGAAAAAGATGAAGGCGAAACCGATGTTGCGCCGGTCTTCCACCACCGCTCCCAGCGCTGCCGCACCGATGGCGGACTGGGCCACGCCCGTACCGAGCGCACCCAGACCTAAGGCTAAGCCTTTGCCAATCGCGCCGAAGTTAGACCCCCCGGTTGCCGCCGCGTCCTGAGCAAAGGCCACCGCGCCAAAAATTGTCATAGCCAGCAGCGAAACGAACTTGAGCACCTTCTCAATCTTCATGCTTCTCTCCTTTGACATTGTTCCAACGTGCGTCCGCACTTTGTGGATGAAGGTTGAAAGATGAAGGATAAAGGGTTTGAGTTTTTGCCTTTATCCTTCATCCTTTATCACGGACTTTGCTCTCCCCGCACACTCTTGAAGGGGCGATAGGGCCTTCCGCTCTCCTCGAAAAAACCAAAATTGGTAGCAAACTCGATCCATAACAAACGGATGGGTTGGAGCACGTGGCCCAGTATGGTCACAGCGACGATAAAAAGCAGCAAGACGATACCCAGCACCAGTCCAATCAGGATGCCCACGAAGCCGAGCTTGGCTGAGAGGCCGAAGCCGACTTGGTTGGCGAGGTCGAAGAGCACCGCCCCCGCCACGCCCACCGCATAAATACGGATATAGCTGAGGATTTGCCCGCCCTTGCCCGGTAGCTCGGCAATCATCAGTGGCTGCCGGGCCAGCACCATCCCCACCACGAAGATCAACAGGCCAATAATCAGGATAGGCGTTGTGATGGCACCTGCCTTGCCAGTCTGGAAGCTATAGGCAAAGGCCACCAGGCCGGTCAGACCTGCCAGATAACCCAGACCTTCCCAGAGGTGCAGTTGGGAATGGTGTTTCCAGGCATAGTAAGCCTTGACGATAAAGGCGTAGAGCACCTGGAAGATGCCAAAGGCCAGACACAGCACGATTAAGAAATTGGAGGTGCGCTCGAAGTCCAGGCGATTGATCAGGATAGGAATCAGGCCGCCACCTTCGGCGTGGTGGGGATCGTAGAAAATATGCAGGCGTTCGGCGAAGGTTCCAAAGAACTCCCCGAAGATAAAGCCCCAAAGAATGGCCCAGAAGGTCATCCACCACAGCACCCGGCTCACCATACCCTCGGTCTTGGGATCGAGACTAGCCCCCAGAAAGCCAATGTTGAGGGTCTGGCCCGCCCTCGAGAGGTTGCCCAGCCACCAGGCCACCAGCCCGAAGAGGATGCCCATACCAATATCCCCCACGATCATCCCGAAGAAAATCGGGAAGAAGATGGCAATCATCAAGGTGGGGTCGTAGCCACCGTAGCGGGGGGTATTGAGAAAACCGTGCAGCAACTCGAAGGGCCTGGCCCAAGCTGGGTTTTCTAGGGTCACAGGGGCCTGATCGGCCTCGTGGTGCTCGTCTACTGGCTCGAAGGTATAGACAATCTGTCCCTTGAGCCTCGAGAGGGCTTCTTCCACTTGGGCCTTAGATCTCTGCGGCACCCAGCCCATCAAGGCCGCCCCGTATTTACCCGCCGCCAAATCGGTGGTGGCCTTGTAGCGGGCCGACTCATCTTTGGCCCTGATCCACAAGCCCTGTAGCGATTCGGCACTGCTCTGGGCCAGCTTGCTCACCTCGTCACGGATGCCCACCAACTCTTCGGGGGCCAGCTTGGCCCGCTCTTTCATGCGGGCTGCGGCCTGGGTCAGCGACAGGGCGGCGAAGGGGCCAGGGAAGCGCAGCTCGGCCAATCCCAGCCGGGAAAGGGTGCTGCGGGCGGTCTCGAGGTCGCTGCGCTTGACCACCACTACCACCGCGACCTGATTGTCCAAGGCATCGCTATCCAGCTCGAAGCGCTCCGGCAGAGCCTGCTGAAGCGCCTCGCGTACTGGCCCTAGCTCCTCGGCTCTGCTCAGCAAGAAGGGAATGACCGCCAGCCGTGGGCTAGCATCCAAGCCGTGGGCCAGGCCCGCCAGCTTGTCTGCTGGCTTACCAAATAGCGTGGCGGCCTGAATTTCTTCTTCCAGCGCAGCCCGCTCTTTGCCCAGCACCTCGGCTCGACTGCTGAGGGGCTTGACAGAAGCATCGGCTTCGTCCAGCGAACCCACGAAGGGCCTGGCGCTGGGCATCACCGCTTTGCCCATCACACCCAGGGATTGTTCAGCCTGGCTGACTACTGAGTCCCAGCGGCGCAGTTCGGCTTCCTCGCCAGGATTGAGGCGATACTCGCTGAGTTCCTCTGGGCGCAGGGGGTCGAGGTGAACCACCCCTGCTCGCTGTAGCTCGGCCAGAAGTTCTCTAGCGAGCCGCTTGGGGCCAACCACAATGAGCTTTTCTACCGGCGCGACCAAGACCCCACCTCCCTCAAGGAAGCACCTCTTTCAGCACTTCCTGCACCGCACCCGCAATCTTGGAAGCGGCTGCCTCCACAATATTCTGGCCCTCGGCTTGGGCTTTGGCCTTGGAGTCAGCTTCGATTTTGACTACGGCTTGCGCGGTTTGCGCTCGCCACCTGACCTCCATGTCTCGGATGGCCTGTTCAGCCTCGGCCTGCACTGCTGCAGCTCTCGCTTCGGCTTCCCTGACCTTGGCCTCGCCGGCCAGCCGCGCATCTTGGAGTTGTTTGGTCAGCACCTGTTCACGCTCTGCCAGACTTTTGATCAATCCCGAACCCGCCACATTCCCCCCTTCCCCTGCTTCAGGGTATTTGCCCTGTTGACTCGAGCCAAACGCAAGTGAAAACTTACGCAAAAAACTGCCCCAAGAATCATACCGATTCGTGAGAGCTAAAGTCAACGCCGAACCAACATACAATAGCCGATTCTATGCGCATTTTGTTCAACCCCACAGACCCCGCCACTCACACCCCCTTCAAATCGTAAAATCATGCCTCGAGATGGGGTCGGATTCGCCCTCTCGCAGTGGAAAAGCTTCGGTTCCAACATAGTTTTTACCTGTAACAATTGTTACATATTAACCCGCAGGCTTTGTAACAACACCCACCAAAACCCCCGATTGACCCTTCCAAAAATCGCTAAAAGTTGGGGCTCAGCGCGAGTTGCAGTACACTCCCAAGGATGGTTAGAGTTAGTTCCAAAGGCGCAGCACGCTTGTTGGCCCGTCATCCTTGGGTATACAAGAGCGATGTATTGAATGGCCCACAGACTCCCGGTTTGTACCCGGTTCAATCCAGCAAGGGGGTTCTGGCCCTCGCACTCTACAACCCGGATTCAGAAATTACCGTGCGAGCCTTTGGCTTCGCGGCGGGAGAGCCCCTGCCTGTATTGCTGGAGAACCTCCGCAAAGCACTGTGGCGGCGCAAGGCAGCTATCCAGGCCAACCCCCAGGGGGGCTATCGCCTGGTTCACGCCGAGGGGGATTTGGTTCCAGCTTTGGTGCTGGATTATTACGCTGGACATGGGGTTTTGCAGGTGGGCTCGGCGGCGCTAGAACCGCTAACGGGAGCGCTACTGGAGGTCATCCAAGCCGAGATTCCGCTCCAGAGCCTGCTGGCAAAAAACGATCAGAAAAGCCGGGGCTTAGAAGGTTTGGCCCTCGAGGTTAAGCCCTTATATGGTCAGGTTCCCCAAACGGTCTATGTCCAGGAGGGCGATATCCGCTACCGGGTGGATTTGCGCGAAGGCCAGAAAACCGGAGCCTTTATTGACCAGCGCGACAACCGCATGCGGCTGCGCGAGTTCAGGGGAAAAACCGCGCTCGATGTGTTCAGTTATCACGGCTCGTTTGCCCTGCACCTGGCCCCGAACTTCGAGCGGGTAATCGCGGTAGATAGTTCGGCTGCGGCCCTCGAGCGGGCCACACAAAACGCCAGCAGCAACAAGTTTTCCGATATCCAAACCCAAGAGGCCAACGCGTTTGAGTTCCTGCGGGCAGAGGAAAAGCGCCGCGCCCAGTACGACCTGATTGTGCTCGACCCCCCTGCACTGGCCAAGAACAAGCGCGACTTGGAAAAGGCCTATGCGGCCTACAAAGAACTCAACCTGCGGGCCATGAAACTTTTGCCGGTGGGCGGAATTCTGGCAACTGCCTCGTGCAGCCACCACCTCAGCGAGTCCCTGTTCTATCAGATGCTCTACGAAGCTGCCGCCGACGCACACCGCACGGTACATATTATCGAAAAGCGCACCCAGGGCTGGGATCACCCGGTTTTACTCAACGTACCAGAAACTTACTATCTGAAGTTTGCCCTGCTGGAAGTCATGTAACAAAACCCCAACAATCAAAAGTTGACCCCTCCCCTACTCCAGACCGGCGTTATCGCGGTTCTCTGCTTTAGAGCGGTTTTCAGAAAGAAAACGGCAGTCTACTCCGCTAGAAAGACCGTACTCAGCTCATTTTTGGTCGCTAGAGTAGCGGCCAAAATAGCGGAAACCGCGATAGACGGGCCCAGTAAATAGGCCCAGGCTACCCCAGGATTCTTTCCGAAAACCGCTCTAGCGGTTAACTGTCCGCATGTCGGGATAGCGGTCTCCAACAACTGCCCCCTTGGGAAACGCGGCCTCGATATGGGCCAGGTCTTGGGGGGTGAGTTCGATGCTAACTGCCCCCAGGTTTTCCTCGAGGTATTTGACCCTCTTGGTTCCAGGAATGGGCACGATGTCCTTACCCTGGGCCAACACCCAAGCCAGGGCCAGTTGGGAGGGCGAGCAGTTTTTTTGGGTTGCAATTTCCTCGACTTTTTTGACCAGCTCGAGGTTTTTGTAGAAATTCTCTCCCTGGAAGCGGGGATTATGGCGGCGAAAATCGTCGGCCGCGAAGTCCTGGGGGCTTCTAAACTGGCCCGACAGAAACCCTCGCCCCAGCGGGCTATAAGCCACAAAACCAATGCCCAGCTCACGGCAGGTGGGCATAATTTCGTCCTCTACATCGCGGCTCCACAGGCTATATTCGGATTGCAAGGCACTGATAGGGTGAACTGCCTGGGCCTTACGCATGGTCTGGGCCGAGGCTTCGGAAAGGCCCAGGTAACGCACTTTGCCCTCCTTGACCAGTTCGGCCATCGCGCCCACGGTTTCCTCGATGGGGGTCTCGAGGTCTACGCGGTGTTGATAGTAAAGGTCAATGTAGTCGGTTCCCAGCCGCTTCAAGCTGGCCTCGCAAGCCGCCCTGACATACTCAGGGCGACCACTGATGCCGCGAAACTCGGGGTCGTCGGTACGCAGGATGCCAAATTTGGTGGCCAGCACCACTTGCTGGCGTATCCCTTGGATGGCCCGGCCCACCAGTTGCTCGTTGTGACCACGACCATATATATCGGCGGTATCGAGAAAATTGACCCCCAGTTGGATGGCTCGGTGAATAGTGGCGATGCTTTCACGCTCGTCGGCCTGACCATAAAACTCCGACATCCCCATGGTGCCCAGACCGATTTCGGAAACCTGCAAGTTGCCCAGTTTGCGCTGTTTCATACGTCACTGTATGCCAGGGCTGTGCAGGCAAATGAAATCCAACCACCCAGGCTCGAGGGAGCCGCTTCAGATGAAGCTTACATTTAGAATCTCGAGGAGTTAACTCAGCTTGCTTTAAGAAAGCTCGCATAAGTTTTGAACGAGTGTGGGCAAGTTGCCCTTCATGGAGGTTAGATGAACCGAGTCTTGATAGCTGTGTTTATTTTGGGATTGGTGGGTTGCCAGAGCAAAACAGCAATTACCACCCCACCCACCAACCCCTCTAATTTCCGTACCACCAACGTTACCAACAGCAGCTTCATCCTGGCTTGGGATGCCGTGAGCGGGGCCACGGGCTACGTCCTCGAGCGCAAAACTGGCACGAGTGCGTATGGGCAGATCGCCAGCCCGAGCAGCACCACCTATACCGATACCGCACTGAGTGCTAGTACCAGCTATACCTATCGCCTCAGCGCTGCCAACGGCTCCCTGCGCAGCAGTGGGGTAGTGCAGACTTTTTCCACCTTGGCTTCTGGAACTAATCCACCCCCTACAGCTTTCAAGACCCAAACCATCATCACCGGTTTGGATACTCCCTGGTCTATGCGCTTCGCGCCCGATGGACGGCTTTTGTTCACGCTGCGCGGCGACAGTGTAGTCACGGTGCATGCCCTCGACCTGGGCAGTGGCAATCCAACTACCTATAGCAGCACTTCTGCCGTACTGACCTACAA
>JADEYI010000912.1_pt1 | contig 29098 bp, 33 predicted proteins | sample 8542331 | NCBI WGS metagenome assembly JADEYI01 (sample SAMN16510988, study PRJNA670497) | mine drainage metagenome | isolation source: biofilm near Copperflume 1 | place: Germany: Marsberg coppermine Kilianstollen | collected 2018-02 | reverse complement strand
ATGTGGGGCGGGTCGAATGTACCCCCAATGAGGAGGAGAGGCCCTTTCCCGCTGCCCGCATCCGCTGTCATGGAGCGAAGTGTAGCGTGCCCTTGCACCAGCGGCCCTTCTCCCGCGCAGCTACCCAGCTACCGGTTGAAAAGCCCCAGGAGTTCCGTCTGGGAAAGGATGTGCGCAGCCATTGCCGACTCCACCTGCTCCTTGGTGCGGCCGGCCGGCAGGTTGAGCGGCGCGTCCAGCGCATAGAGCCGAAAATAGTAGTGGTGCGCAGCCGTCCCCTTCGGCGGGCAGGGGCCGCTGTATCCGGCCCTTCCGGAGCTGTTGTTGCCTTCCGCTGCCCCGGGCGGAATTGTCCCGCCGGGGGATGCTCCCGCGGCGATGCGCGTGGTCGTGGCCGGGATGCCGTAGAGCACCCAATGCGTAAACCCCGTCCCGCCCGCATCCGGGTCCTGGACGATGAGCGCGAACTGTTGTGTCCCGGCCGGAGCACCAGAAATGTCCAGCTCAGGCGACTTGCCGGGCCCGTCACAACTGTACAGCGCCGGGATCGCCCCCCCCTGGCCGAAAGCCGGGCTCGTGAGCTTGAGCGAGTCCGCTACACCGGGGCGGCTGGCGGTCACGGATTGCGTCGGCAGCGCTCCCGGCCCCACGGTCGCGTTTGCCCCATTGCCGCCGCCACATGCGTTGGCGAGCCCGATCACCACCAGCATGAACCCTGCGCTGATTCCTCGCAGCGGCAGCCTCATCGTGTCCATCTGGCAACGGCCAGCGGCTGCCCCATCACTCTCACTCGCCGATCACCCGGCTCGTCATCACGCTGCCCATCGGTCCGCTCACCCACCCGCCGAGGTATGCAGCAAACTTGCCCGCTTCGCCGCCTGCGACGACCAGCGTGATGTTCTCTTTCGCGCGGAACTTCGGGATCCGCGTATCCATCCCGATCCGTTCCGCTGCTTCCCGCGGGATGCCTTCGGCGCAGCCTGCGTCGCGCACCAGTTCTCGCACCGGCCGCAGCGTTGCCTGTTGGATCTGCGCCCGCACCTGATCCTTCGTCCATCCGTCCCTGGCGAAGGTGTCCACGTGCTCCGGCGGCACGATCACCACGATCTCGCCGTGGTTGTATTGCTTCGGGTGGCTCGCTGCCGCCAGTGCGAGGCCGTAGCTCGTCGCCAGCGACCTGGCATCGCGCGAGAGCTGGTCGATGATGCCGTTTGGCGCACCGCCCGCATACACAGTCACCGTGGACTGCTCCCGCCGGTAACCACGTTCGACATGCAGCGGCTCCCAGTTGCTCCGCTCCTCGAATTCCGCAAAACAGGAGGTGTACTTTCCGGGCTGGCCGAGGGCCGCGCGGTCCACCCCCCCAGGGCGTCCACCACCGACGTTTCGCACCACAAGCTGGACCGCCCGGCCGATGCTCGCATTGGCGCGGTTCCCCTGGCCAAGGACGTTCATCCGGTAGTTCATCCCGATGCGGTCCCGGATCGGCCCGTTGACGATGATCACCGGCGCCGGAAAGTGCGTCGTCGCCAGCACCCCGTGCATGTTGAACTGCTCGTCCAGGATCGCTTCCATTGCTGCCAGCACCACGGGCAGGTATTCGGGTTTGCAGCCCGCCATCACGGCATTGATGGCGACCTTTTCGATGGTCACAGGTGCGAGGTTCGGCGGCACCAGCCCGAGCACCTCCTGTGCCTCTCGCTTCGTGCCGCCGAGCATTCGCACGACGCGTTCCGGTGTCGGAGGGACGACGGGCAGTCCATCCGTCAGCCCCTGCTCGAACATAAACTCGAACGCGTCGTCGGCTTCGCCAATCTCGATCCGCCGCGCCCGCAACGGGCTCCCTTCCGCCGCTGCTGCGAGCCGCTCGGCAATCCCTGGTTCGACCGACTTCGAACCGCACCCTGGCCGCCAATCGGGATAACTGCCCCAATCCGCCACCGGCGCGGGCGCCAGCGTGACCGTGATCAGCCGCTGGTAGAGCGCCTGCCAGTCGGCCTTGCTGAAGCCCACGAACTGCTCCAGCTCGTTCCCCACCGCATCCGCAAGGATGATGGTCGGCACGGTATCGATCTCGTATGCGAACGAGACCCCCAGTGCCGAGTCGTCGAGCATCGGCGCCGTCAGCCCGAATCGCTCCACCAGCAAAGCGTTGCCGGCGGCCTCCTGCCCGATCACGAGGATGTCCATCGCCCCGCCAAACGCCTGCGCCGCTGCCTCGATGAGCGGCATGGTCAAGACGCACGTTGGGCAATCTTCCTTCACGAAGCACAGCAGGGCGTGCCGTCCTGTTGGGAACACGTGCTCGGCGCCCGTCGTGCTGGCAAGGGTAAACGGAGGAAGCACCTTCATGGTCTCAGTCTACCGCACGGGCCGCCGGAGATAGATCACCCGTCACGCTGCTCGCACCTTCAGTGCACCTTCGCGCAGGGCATTCGGCCTAGCCCCGGCCAGCCATGCCCTGCCCCACGATGAACGTGGCATACTCCTGTGCCGTGCGCGGGCCCAGGTGCTCACGCAGCCGCAGCAGTGCCGCTTCGGCAACGCCGTTCCCGGCGCGGATCAGTTCATCAAGGTCTTCCAGCGTCTCCACCAGCCCCTGGCTGAGTTCGCGGTGGTCGGTTGCGATCTCGTCATAGGAAGGGATCGGCGCGGTATCCGGCCGCGCCCCAAGCGTCGCTGCCCGGTGCCGCAAGCGGTCTGCCGCGTCGCCGCTGCTTTCCCCCACGATCGCTGCCACGTCCCGCAGAGTCGCCGTCATCGCGTTGTGTTCGGCTGCCATCAATTGCTGCTGCACGGGCGCAATCTGCCCGATGCACTGGAGCAACGTTTGCATCATCACGGCGCACGTCTGCGCCTTCTGGGAGCGCAACTCCGGCAGGATGTCATTGTTCAGCGAGACGATGATCCCTTCGATCATGTCCTGGACACTCGGTGTCGTGTACATCTAGCCCTCGCCTCCGTCCGTTGTTGCGGCTGGCGGCGTCGGCAGCGGGTAGCCCAACAATGTCGCAAAGATCATCCCTGAAGCGCAGAACGGCTGCGCCATATATACCAGCTGGAGCTCCTCGTTCTCGCGGTCGAACCGCCGCTTGGCTGCCGCGCCGACGGGGATGCCGATGTTCCCCCCGGTGAACAGCGTGAAGTAGCCAACCTCCTCTGGCGTCACTTCGAATCCCGTCAGCTTGTTGTAGTACTGCAGGAACCCGCCCTCCTTCGTGACCGACCCGAAGATGTTGGTGTTGCTCAACGTGTCCATCAGCATCAGCCAGCCCAGGTCTTCGCGCGGGTCGCCGATGTGGGCGTTCTCCCAGTCGATGAGCGCCGTCACGCGCCCGTCCGCGTAGAGAAAGTTCGAAGGGTTGAAGTCACCATGGGTGACCACGAGCGGTAGCGGCCGCGGCCGCACGCGGCGGAGATGCAGGTAGCCATCGTAGAACGTTGGCAGTGGCGAAAACGCCAGGTTGCGGTAGCTGCGCACGTAATAGTCCGTCGCTGTGTCCATATACCGCTCCCACGACGAGACGTCGATGCCCTCACAGCGCGGGTCGTCCAGGTCGCGATTTGGGTTCAGCTTCGCCGGGTTCGTCAGGTGCAGCTCCGCGATCAGCTCGCAAAGGTGCGTTGCCACCGCCTCTGCCTGGTGTTCGTTCGGCCCGCCATGGAACATCAGCGATGGCTCGCCGCTGCCGTGCACCCGTCCAATGAGCATCGCCCGCTCGCCCAGCACGTCCGGGTCCATCACGGCGAAATAGCTCTCCGAAACGGGGATCGCGGTGTGCCGCGCCACGGCCTTGAGCAGATCGTGTTCCATCTGGCGGCTCGTCGACAGGATCGCCGAAGCAGGCGGCGGGTCCTTCCGCAGGATCATGGGCACGGCTTCCCACTTGCCATTCCGCTTCACATGGACATCGAACCGGTATGTCTCGCGCGAATAGCCCCCTGCGATGACAGCGAAATCCTTCACTTCGATCGCTTCGGCGTCGGGCCACTCCCGTGAGAGCAGCGCTTGCAGTCTCTCTTCCATCGTCCCCCTCCCTGGGGTGCGCGGAGTTTAGCAAGCGCTAACCGCCGCTACCAGAGCATGGTTAACATTCGTTTCTCCACTTCGCCGCCGTCAGCGCACCGTCACAGTCACCCGGAAGACGCGCGCGAGCGCCGGACATGGCTGTCCCACCGCACACACCATCGTCCCGGTCGCCTGCAGCGTTGCCTGCCCTGCCTTGTGCGCTTCATAGATGCCCTGGGCACCACGCACCATCAAGAACTGCGGCAGCCGGCTGATGACAGCAGTGTTGCTCGATGTCACCTCCCAGCGATATTGCTCGCCCAGCGCGACGGTGATCCGCTCACCGACCTGCATTGCAACAGTCTGCCCATCGTCCGCCACGGTGATCTGCGCCCCGCGTGGGCCTGTGCTTGGGCTCGCCGTTGCCGTGCTTGTCGCCACGTTGCTGGAAACGGCCGCGCTGCAGGCCGCGAACAATACCGCGCTGGCCATCACTGCCGCCGCCAATCCCAGGATCGCTCGATACTTCACCATGACCACCTCACCATGCGCGCCTCTGCTGCAACGTCATCGCGGCCATCCATCCGGCCGCCGCTACCATTCCAGACGCCGCGCTGCCCCGCCTGGTTCCCTTCTTCCTAACTAGGTCCTGACGAACGGTGGCCGAATCCCTTCCAGATATTGTTGACAACATCACTCGACAATACGAAGATAGTCTCCTAACCTTTCCCAGGGAGCAGCCCCAATGGCCGAATATGCCCAACCCGATGTCCTCGTCTCCACCGATTGGGTCGCACAGCACCTCGATCGGCCCACCGTCAAACTCGTCGAAGTCGATGTCGATACCGAAGCGTATTCCCAGGGCCACATCAAGGGCGCTGTTGGTTGGAACTGGACGACGCAGCTCAACGACTCCGTCCGCCGCGATATCCTTTCGCCTCAACAGTTCGAACAGCTCATGTCCGCGAGCGGCATCTCTCCCAACGACACCGTCGTCCTCTACGGCGACAACAACAACTGGTTCGCAGCCTTCGCCCTCTGGCAGATGAAAGTCAATGGGCACGGCGACGTGCGCCTCATGAACGGCGGCCGCAAGAAGTGGGTCGAAATCGAACACCGCGAGACCACGACCGTGCTGCCCACCATCACCGCGACCGCGTATCGCGTTACCAATCGCGAGGAAGCAGCCCTCCGCGCACGCCAGTTCGACGTCATGAAGGCCATCGAAGCCCATGCCGCCAACCTCGTCGATGTGCGCTCGCCCGCCGAGTTCACGGGCGAAGTGATCGCTCCTCCGGGCATGACCGAGACTGCGCAACGAGGCGGCCACATTCCCGGCGCCGCCAGCATCCCCTGGGCCCGGGCCGTGGCCGAAGATGGCTCGTTCAAGACCGCTGATGATCTCAAGGCGCTCTACGAAGGCGCCGGGATCACTCCCGATAGGCCCACTATCGCCTACTGCCGCATCGGCGAACGCTCCAGCCACACATGGTTCGTGCTCAAATACCTCCTCGGCTACCCCGACGTCCGCAACTACGACGGCTCCTGGACCGAGTGGGGCAGCATGGTCGGCGTCCCCATCGAGAAGTAGCGAGCAAGCAGCTTCAACCGAGTAGCCCGCCAGAGCGAATGCCCACGAGGTGACTGCGTATGTCCGACCCATCCCTTCCGACAGGTCCCGCCGCGAAGACGCTCTACCGTCGCATGCTCACCTCCGGCGACACCGCGCATGTGCAGCTCACCTTTGACCCGTCACTCCTGGCCCGCTATCGCGATGCGGGCCACCAACTGAAGCGCACCAACACCGTGGGGCGCGTCAAGGCACCCGCCTGGAGCATCGACTTTGGCATCGGCCCTGGCGATGCGACGATCCACGCCGGCATCGCCAGCCTCCTGCGCCTGCCCGAAGCCGAACGCCAACACTGGGCGATGCATCTGGCGGAGCCTGCCCTCTCCGAAAACTATCTCAAGATGCTCCTGCACCCCGGGAGCTGCATCGACGATGGTGACACCCGCGACTGGTGAGAGCGGGCACGGGCCGAGCCACGTTAGTCTTTCGTCTCTCGTCTTTCTACCCATGCGCGGGCGAGGTGAAGCTGCTCATACGGCACCTCGCCGCCGAGCGCCTCCCGCAGGGCTGCCAGCGGCCCGACGCGGCCAGTTCCGGCGTATTCCGCCACCCGCTCGATGAGTCCCGGCTCCACGAGCCCCGACAGGTCATCGATCAGGCCGCCGTGGATCAGTTCCGCGAGGTGCGTCGCGATCGTCGAACCGGCGAGTCCGCGCGCCTTCGCAATCTGCGCAAGGTCCAACCCCTCTGCCCGCAATGCAAGCGTCTCCCGTAGCGATGGTGTGAGCAGCTTGCCGTCCGGCCGCCGCAATGGCGCTTCTCTTGCCCGTCCTCGTTCAGCTTGCGTCTCTCGCCTCTCGTCGCTGAACGCCGCGAGAAACGCCTCCCCGTACCGTTCATACTTCACCTGCCCGACCCCCGCGACGGCAAGCATCTCGGCGCGCGTCCGCGGTCGGCGGCGCGCCATATCCTTCAGCGTTGCATCACTGAAGATCACGAACGGCGGCACGTTCGCCTCCTCCGCGAACCGCTTGCGCACCGCCCGCAGCGCCTGGAACAGCTCGCCGCTGGCGCCGTCTTCGGTCGCACCATGGCCCGCCGGTGGCGCGACGCATGGCCCGCAATTGCCGCACGCCACGGCCTGCGACTCGTCGCCGAAATACGAGAGGATGCGCGCCCGCAGGCAGGTTGCCGATTCCGCGTAGCGTTGCATCGCGTCCAGCTTCGCGATTGCATGCTGACGATGCGCCTCCAACCCCGCCGTATCGATCAGGTCCTCGCCGTCCGCCCGCAGCGCCCGCACCATCATCCCGCTGCGCTCCACCAGTCCTGAGTCAATCAGCGCCTGGACCGCCGCATTGATGCCCGGCTGGTCGTCGCTCTCCATCACTTCGCGGATATGCACGCGGCTGCCATTGAATGCCACCAGTTGCCGATACACCTGCACCACGTCTCGCGCTTCCGGATGTGCAAGGTCGATGAAGAAGTCGCGCAGCGAACGGTCCCGCGGTGCGAAATAGAGGATGCATTCGGAAGCTTCGCCGTCGCGCCCGGCCCGCCCTGCTTCCTGGTAATACGACTCCAGCGAGTCCGGCATGTCGTGGTGCAGCACCATCCGCACGTCCGGCTTGTCGATGCCCATCCCGAACGCGTTCGTCGCCACGATGATTCTCAAGCTGTCGCGCGCAAACGCATTCTGCACGCGCTGCCGCTCCGCATTTTCCATCCCGGCGTGATAGCGCGCGCAACGGATGCGCTGCTGCTGCAGGTAATCTGTCACTTCTTCGACTCGCTTGCGCGTGCCGCAGTAGACGATCGCCGACTCGTCCTTCAGTCCCCGCAGCTGCTCCGCAATGTCCTCCTGCTTCTGCTTCTGCGATGCCACGCGAACGCAATCGAAGCGCAGGTTCGGGCGGTCGAAGCCGGCAACGTGCACCACCGGATTCTCCAGGCCGAGCCGCGCTACGATGTCATCACGCACCCGCGGGTCGGCTGTCGCCGTAAGCGCCACGATCGGAGGGTTGCCGATGCGCGCCCGCACGCCCCCGAGGTCTCGATAGCTCGGCCGGAAGTCGTGGCCCCACTGGGAAATGCAGTGCGCTTCATCCACCGCCAGCAGGTTCACGTGCAGCCCCCGCAGCGCCGCCGTGAATGCACCATTGGCGAATCGCTCGGGCGCGACATACAGCAGCTGCAGCTTGCCATCGGCTGCATCGCGCAATGTGCGCGCCTGCGATTCTGGCCCGAGGCTCGAATTCACCGCTGCCGCGGCTACGCCTGCTGCCTGCAGCGCGTCCACCTGGTCCTTCATCAATGCGAGCAGCGGCGAGACCACCAACGTCAGCCCGCCTGCGGAGAGCAACGCCGGCACCTGGTAGCAGACGCTCTTGCCCCCGCCCGTTGGCATCACCGCGAGCGTGTCCCGCCCCGCCAGCACGGCCGCGATCACTGCTTCCTGTCCAGGCCGGAACGCGCTATAGCCAAACACCCTCTGGAGCACATCCGCCGCCCGGGCCAGGCCGGGGGAGGCAGGCGGGAGGGGCGAGGAAGGACCAGTGCCAGCACTAACCAGGCCCGGGACGGGAGACGACGGACGCGGGCGCGAAGCAGTCACGACGCCTGCCAGTCTAGAACATTTGAGCGCCTCCGGCCATGCCCGCGCGAGCTGGACTGGGCGCCGCGCCGCCCGGATGCTAGCGTGCATTGCAATGAGCGCTGCCACGCCCACCACCATCCGCCCTGCCGTCGCCGCGGATCTCGATGCTATCCTCCGCATCTACAACGACGCCATCCTCACCACCACGGCAACCTGGGACGAAGCACCGTGGACCATGCAGCAGCGCATCGCCTGGTTCGCCACCCACGATCCTTCGCAGCCGGTGCTCGTCGCCGAGGTGCAGGGTGCTGTTGCCGGCTTCGCCTACCTCACCCGCATGAGCGACAAGTCCGGCTGGCGCTTCACCCGCGAAGACACGATCTACCTCGACCCGCCCTTCTACGGCCAGGGCATTGGCCGCCTCTTGCTGGGGGCGCTCCTCGATGAGGCCCGCACGCTCGGGCTGCGACTGATTGTGGCCTCCATCACCGCCGAAAACGCCGCCAGCCTCGCGCTGCACCGTGCCCTCGGTTTCCAAACGATGGGCACGCTGCACAACGCCGGCTTCAAGTTCGGCCGCTGGCTCGATACTACCTACATGCAGCTCGATCTCGGGCCGCCGGCCGCGTCCCATCGGCAGGACTTGGTATAGTCCCCCTTACCTGCCACCGGGAGCCACCACCATGGAAGCCACCACCTTCGCCGACATCGAAGAAGAATTTCGCAGACGCACCGACCGCATCGTCTGGTGCACCGTCGCCACCGTCGATACGAGCGGGCGGCCGCGCTCGCGCATCCTCCACCCCGTCTGGGATGGTCCCACCGGCTGGATTGCCACTGGCCGCACGTCGCTCAAGGCTCGCCACCTCGCGAAAAATCCCTACGTGTCCTGCACCTACTGGGACGCCCAGCACGAGCAGGTCTACGCCGACTGCCGCGCCACCTGGGCCGACGACCCGGTCGAAAAAGCGTGCGTCTGGGAACTCGTCAAGTGCGCGCCGCCACCCGTCGGCTATGACCCTGCCCTCTTCTGGCCCGATGGCCCGGATTCGCCGGCCTTCGGCGCACTCAAATTGGAGCCGTGGCGGATCGAACTCTCCGCTCTTGCCGGCATGATGACTGGCGCCAGGCCTAAAATATGGCGGGCGAAGCTCGCCTGAACCGGAGGACGCCCATGGACCCGATCTTCCAGGACGGCATCGAAGCCTATGCCCGGGCCCATTCCAGCACCGAACCGGCATATCTCACCGCCGTCGCTGAAGCCACGCAGGCGCAGTCGCCGAATTGGGGCATGCTCGTTGGCCCACTCGAAGGGCGCTTCCTGAAGATGCTTGTCGCCATCCTTCAGCCGCTCAAAGTGCTCGAAATCGGCACCTTCACCGGCTATTCAGCGCTCTCGATGGCGGAAGCGCTGCCGGAAGGCGCTGGCATCGTCACCCTCGAAATCGATGAACAGCACGCAACCCTCGCGCGCCAGCACATCGCCGCCAGCCCCTATGCCAACCGCATCCTCGTCCGCGTGGGCAAGGCGCTCGACACGCTGCGCACGCTCGCCGGGCCGTTCGACTTCGTCTTCATCGACGCCGACAAGACCGGCTACCAGGCATACCTCGAAGCTGTGCTCCCGAAATTGTCGCCGCGCGGATTGATCGCCGTCGACAACGTGCTCTGGAGCGCCCGCGTCCTCGACGACGCCGACCAGACCGCCGACACTGCTGCCCTGCGCGCCTTCAACGACCGCCTCTCCAGGGACCCACGCGTCGAGTGCGTGATGCTCACCGTGCGCGACGGCCTCACCCTCATCCGCCGCCGCCCGTAGCGTCCACTGGCTCCCCCGGGCAATCGCATGGTGGCCCTGCGCAGGCGCGCCGTCGGGCGCTACGTTCTCCCCAGAACATCCGGAGTCCGCCATGGTCACCATCTCCAGCCTGGATCGCTCCCCCGAAACAATTCCCCCGCCGGGCCAAAGTGGCGTGGTCCCGCTGGTGCTCGAAGGCCGCTTCGTGCGCCTCCAGCCGTTGACGCTTGCACACGTCCCGGCCCTCGTCGTCGCCGCCAACGGCCCGCGCGATTCGTATGCCTGGACAACCGTGCCAGCGGAAGCGCCTGCGATGGAGGCCTACGTCCAGGAGGCGCTTTCCGGCCAGGCTGCCGGGCGTACGCTGCCCTTTGCCACCGTCAGCCGCGAAGCCGGCGCCGTCCTCGGCACGACCCGCTTCGCTAACATCGAATACTGGCACTGGCCCCCTGGCAGCCCACACCAGCGCGGCGCCCATCTCCCGGATGCCGTCGAGATCGGCTGGACATGGCTCGCGGCGGCCGCTCAGCGCACCCCCATCAACACGGAAGCGAAGCTTCTGATGTTGCGCCACGCCTTCGAAACATGGCACGTCCACCGCGTGCACCTGATGACCGATGTCCGCAACACACGCTCGCGCGCAGCCATCGAACGCATCGGCGGCCAACTCGATGGCATCCTCCGTGCGCACACTGTCGCCGCCGATGGTGCAATCCGGGACTCGGCCGTCTACTCGCTCCTGGATAGCGAGTGGCCGGCCTTGCAGCGGAGGCTGGAAGCCCGCCTCGCCTCCTGAACAGTGCGGCGCGGACCACCACACGAGCTGGCGACCTATCGAAGGTCGCTGACACGGACCTCGGCCTGCTCTATACTGGCCCTCATCGCTTAGGTGCAGGCTAACCTTCCCGCTCCCTGCCACTCTCACACCAGGATCGCTCGATGAAGTTCCACTGGTTCCACCTCATGCCCTGGCCCGATCTTCCCGACGACTTTCAGCAGAAGAATCGCTCCGTCTGGGTCGACGTCGACTACAACCTCTACGACCCAGCCCGCGGCAACGCCGTCTACCACGAATACCTGGACGAGCTCGAATTCGCTGAGAAGTGCGGCTTCGATGGCATCTGCGTTAATGAACACCACTCCAACGCCTACGGCATGATGCCGAGCCCCAACATCATGGCCGCCACGCTAACCCGGCGCACCAATAGAGCCGCCATCGTGGTGATGGGCAACTCCCTCGCGCTCTATAACCCGCCCGTGCGTGTCGCCGAAGAATTCGCCATGCTCGACGTCCTGAGCGGCGGCCGCCTGGTCGCAGGCTTCCCCGTGGGCACCTCCATGGACACGAACTTCGCCTATGGCATGCCCGGCGCCCAACTCCGGGAGCGCTACTACGAAGCCCACGACATGGTCATGCAGGCCTGGACCAACAAGGGCGTCAGCCACTTCAACGGCAAGTTCAACCAGATCCGCTATATGAATCCCTGGCCCCGCCCGCTGCAGCAGCCCCACCCGCCGATCTGGATCCCCGGCGGTGGCTCCATCGAAACGTGGGAATGGTGCGCCGACATGGGTTACCTCTATTCCTACCTTTCCTATAGCGGCTACATGCGCGCTCAGAGCATCATGGACGGCTTCTGGAAGCGCATGGAAGGCATGGGCAAGGAGCCCAACCCGTTCCACGCTGGGTTCGCACAGACGATCTGCGTGGCTGAAACCGATGCCGAAGCGAAGGACCTCTACGCCAGGCACATCGACTACTTCTACAACCGCTGCCTCCACGTCTATCCCGGTTTCGCCGATGCCCCCGGCTACCGCACCAACCGCACCGTCAAGGCCGGCATCAAGTCCCAACTCGAAATGGCTGCACAGCGTGCACGCATGGATATGAGCTGGGAGGCACTCGTCGCCAACGGCTATGTTGTGGCCGGCAGCCCGCAGACCGTCATCGACCGTCTCAACGACCTCGCCGATAACCTGCGCATCGGCCACCTCATGGGCCTCTTCCAGATGGGCTCCATGCCGCGCGAGCTCGCCTACTACAACACGCAGATGTTCGCCGAGCGCGTCATGCCCCACCTCAAGGACAAGTTCAGCGAATTCGAAGACCACTGGATGCCGAAGCCCCTGCCCATCTCACAGCGGGCCGTCCCCCATGTCCCCGACCACATCCCGCCCACTCCGCAGGCTTCGCGCGAACTCGCGCTTTCTGCGGCCGGCGGCGGCGCCGGGGCCTAGCGGCTGTTCGCTGTTGCCAGGAGTCGCCGGGGGATCGGTTCGATCCCCCGCAACACGGCGTGCCAGCGGCCCGTTCTTGGCGGGCTGCCGTAGCAACGCCGCCCTCTCGCACCTGTCCCCCGGAGCGCATCCATGGATGAAACGGCCCGCACCCGCTTCCTGGAACAACCGTTCACAGCCGTGCTTTCGACGCTGAACGCGGATGGCACCGTCCACGCGGTGCCTGTGTGGTACCTCTTCCGTGGCGGCGAACTGCGCATCATCACGGAGCGTGGCTCGCAGAAGCACCGCAACTGCGTGCGCGCCGGCCGTGCCACTCTCTGTATCGATCAGCGCGACGGCGCCTTTCGCTACGTCACCGCCGAAGGGCCCGTGAGCATCATCGACCCGCTCACGCGCGAGCAGCGGCGCGAACTGCACACGAACTATGTCGGTGCCGAAGAGGCCGAGCGCCGGACTGCAGACAACGCCCACGAAGGCATGGTCATGCTCGTCCTGCACCCGGAAAAGTGGCTCGGACTGGCCTGATCAGCCACAGCGGTGCGCTTTGCCGGCCGCTGCCTCGAACCCCAAACTGAGCGCAGGCTCATCCCGTGGCAGACTGGTCTCTCCCCCGTCCCTCACCACGTTGACCTATTGAGCGGGTGACCGGCAGCCGATCCTCTACCTGCATGGACCTCATGAAATACCGCCCCACGCGTCTGGGCTGGGCAGTCCTGACCGGACTGGCAGGCATCGTCGCGGCATTTGCCATCGCTTTTTCGGGCGGCGCGAACTCGCAGGCATCGCCCGTGGCAACCGCCACATCCGGCCCCATCGGCTCTCCCACCGCGGACCCGCGGCTCGCCCTCGGCGACGCCCCGAATCCCACCCCGGTGCCCGCGGCGACATCCGCACCTGGCAACACGCCCCCCGCGACTGTTGCCAGCGTGGGCGATGGCGCAGTCGCCATCGAAGCGCATGCAGTTGCGCCTGCATCTACGGGCTTTACATTCTCCTTCCCGCTCCGCTCATGGCTCTCCATCGGCGATCGCTACGGCGTGCCACGGGGCACCGGCTACATCCACGGTGGCATCGACCTCCTCATCGACCCGGCCGCCACCAGCGTGCTCTACGCCGCCTGCACGGGCACCGCAATTGGTGGCGGCAATAGCACCAACTACGGCGACTACTTCGTGCTCGATTGTGGAAATCAGTGGCTGGCAGTCTATGCAAACGTCGGTGCCTTCACCGTCAGGGCCGGCCAGTCGGTGACGGCGGGCGAGGCAGTTGGCTCCATCGGCCCCGTCGCAGGCTCCACTGGTGCCCACCTGCACTTCGAAATCCGCTACCGCGGCTACCCCGTGGACCCCGAAGCCTACCTGACCTTCGGCCCCCACGCTGGCATCACACCCACGCCCACCGCAACCCCGACCGGCACGCCCGAGACGCCCACGCCGAAGCCCGCCCCGAATGCAACGGCCACTCCCACGGTCGCCGCTCCGCCCCCGGGAGCCTCGTCCACAAGCACGCCGGTCCCCGGCTCGCCCACGCCACCGCCGCCGACACCAACGCAAACGCCGACGCCCGAGCCAACTGCGACGCCCACGCCCACCCGTGTCCCGATGCGCCCAACGCCCACGCCACTGCCAGTCGCCCAATAGCCAGCCCGGTGCCTATTGGCGTCGCAAAGTTGCCGATCCCATCCCCGTGATGAGTTCGTCCGGCAGATGCGAGGTCGCGCACGCCTCGATCAATGTGATCCGCCCCTGGACGAGTTCGAACGAGCTGATAGCGCAATTCGCCATGGGCACCGGCACGACGCGGTCGTCCCCCGTCGCCTCGCCGATGGCCACCCCGATGGCGATGTAGTGCGAGACCACGATGAGGTCTCCGCCGCCAGACTCCGCCTCCAGCCCAAGTTCGATCAGTGCGTCCACGACCCGTTGCCGCCACGCGCGCAATTGCGGCGGCTGATCTGCCCAGCGCCCCGCCATGAACGGCCCGATCATCGCGCTCCGTTGCTCGGCGGGCATGGAGGGCGCGAACACCTCCGCCACTTCCTCTCGGACTTCGAGCGCGAGGCCCGTTTCCTGGCCGATCGGTGCTGCCGTCTCGCGCGTCCGCCGCAGGGGCGAGACGGCCAGCCGCAGGGCGTTCTTGCCGCAGAGCCAGCGCGCCGCCGCCGCCGCCTGCTCATGGCCAGCCGGCGCCAGGCCCGGGTCGAGATCCTCGACCCCCGCCTGCGCAAGTCCGTGGCGCACCAGGTACAACGTCATCGTTCGCTACCGATCATGCTCCCCGCGCATTAATGCCGTCTCCAGGCGACCTTTGATGGACATATGCCGGCCCGGTTCAGGCCGGCACGGCGTCCTTGAAGAAGAGGTCCAGGATTTCGCTCTCCAGCGGGATATTCTGCAAATGTGCCCGCTGCAGCTGTTCCCAGTAGTAGCGATACGTGGCCCGGTCGTGGAGGTTGCCCTCGTGCTGGATCGGCCCCCAATCGGCGGCATAGGCCTTCAGCAGGATAGCCTGCCCCTCCTTGATTTCGAGCATTGCCGGTGCCATCGCCCGTGTGATCGGTTCGATTTGCGCCGGGTAGATGGACCACTGGCGAAGAAACCCGAACTCATCTCGGGCGCGCCGGGCGTCGCCATAAATGAACTCCGTGTCCTTCAGTTCCAGCGTCACGTTGTGCGCCGGGACAACGCCGTTAGCCAGCGCCGCGGCCACTGTCTCGCTCTTTGCCCGGTGCAGGAGCGCATGGTCAAACTGCGAGGGTGACCGCATTGCGCTGCTCGGGATCGCGCCGTGGTGCGCGCTCACAAAGTCCATCAACCCGAAGTCCAGCACCTGCACGTTCGGCAACGCAGCGATCTGCCACACCTCATGCAACGCCCCGTGCGTCTCGATCAAAGCATGGATCGGGATCTCCCGGCGAATGCCCGCGCGCCCCGCCGCGTCGCGGATGTATTCGATCATCTCCGCCAGTTGGACCGCTTTCACCGTCTTGGGCACCGTGATATAGGCCAGCCGTGCCCCGGCACCCGGCACGATGATGTCTACATCCTGCCGCCAGTGCTCGTTGGTGTAGTCGTGGATGCGCGTGCCCGCCATGTTGAACCGGTTGAGTTCGCTGTTCTGCATCCGCACCACCATCTCGGCGTGCGCCTTTTCAGCCCCCGTGGGGGCACCGTCCTCGCAGTCCATGGTGATGTCGAAGACGCCGCCCATCTTCGCCTGCAGCTCGAACGCCTTGGCGATGCGCTCCTCCGTGCCGGCGAAGTGCTCACACGTAGGGACGATGGGGAACGGCTTTTCACCTTCAAACAGAGCTTCGTTGGGGTGTCGTGGCATATGCGTGTCCGATTCGCGAATTTCGACCTCCCGGTGCGCGGCTGCGGGCGCCGGGAAAGCAGGCGTAGTATCCCCTGAATCTGCGGCGAGCGCGATCACCCCATCGGCCACCCTTTCCATTGGCGACACACCCTGTCGCGTCGAGCGCATAGAATCGCCACCATGGGCGACGATCTCTTCCGCATGACCCACACCAAGATCTCCACGTTCGAACAATGCCGCAAGCACTACTGGTTCAGCTATCTGAGCGGCCTCCCCTGGCCGCCGGAGACCGACTCCGTCGCCACCATGACCGGCAAGGCTGTCCATCGTGCGATGCAGGTGCTCTGCGAGACCGGCGACGAGTCGGATGCGCGCAATCACCTCGATGCCTTCCTGCGTATGCCCAAGCACGCGCCCATCGCCGAAGGCACGCCCGAACACACCACGGTAATGGAGCTCTTCGAACGCGGCTGCGAGGCGCACCGCTCGATTGTGAGCGAGGAGCGCTGGGCGGAACTCGATACCTGGGTGCCCTCGAAAACGCGCGGCATCGCCGTCCGCACCATCGTCGATAGGGCCGACCGCATCTCCGCCAACGAGTGGCAGGTCATCGACTGGAAGACGGGCCGCGCCGATAAACCGGAATCCGTCGACCGCCAGCTCGATATCGCCCACCTCGTCGTCCGCACCGCGCGAAGGCTCCCTGCGGAAGCCAGCGTCGTGGCCATCGGCTGGAATCTGCGCACAGGCGACCGGCGCGTCCGCCTGCTCAACCGCGGCGACGCCGCCAACACGATGCACTATCTCGGCAGCCTGGCCCAGCGGATGCAGGCGGCGACAGAATTCGAAGCCACGCCGAGCCCCGCGTGCGGCTATTGCCCCTGGCGCCCGCAGTGTCCGGAGGCTGCCGCGGTCGAAACGGCGTGGGACGCTTGGCCCGATTCCGCAGGCGCTGCGCCCTGGGAGGACGTGGCCGAAGCCGACCCCGTCGCCGTCCCTGACGCGTAAGAAGAGAGGGACGGGCTGTGCAGGCAGTCCCGTCCCTCGGAGGGTTCCCGCTGCGGGTGCGTACGACAGCGGTCGCAGCCGAAGCTGCCTGTCGGGACTATCGGCAGCCTGATGGCCTGGCAAAAGGGGATCCCGCGGCCTCCGTCAGGTACGTTTTCACTGAGCCGCAATGCAGGGTGCCAGAGGGCTAGCAATCCTGCCGCCAGCCCGCTAGCATGCCCCGTAAGATTGGCCAACGTTCGCATCCGAGGCGCCGCCGTCCTGGATCGGGTACAGCGCCGCGCATGCGGGCCGTAAGGAGAGTTGCCATGGGTGACAAGAGCCCCAAGAACACCGCCAAGCACAATAAACAGACGGCCGCGCATAAGAACGCCCCCAAGCCTGCCGCCAGCCCGGACGCGCCGAAGAAGTAGCGCCTTATTCGGCCCCTGGGCCGAGAGCTGCGTCATGCGCGAAGTTGCTGATCAGCAGCTCCGCAATCGGTGCGCGCCCCCGGCCGTCCGAATTGATTGCCCGCGACATCGTGACGCCGGCCAGTTCGTAACCTCGCCCACCGTAGAGCGCGCGCACCTCTGGGTGGTCGGAATTCGAAAGCATCGCCTTCACGCCACGCCCGCTGAGCCGGTCGAAGACATCGCGCAACCGCTCCTGCTCGGCCGGACCAAAATCCCCCCGCGTGTAGCCGGTGAACCTCGCCGTCCTGCTCAGCGGCTGGTACGGCGGGTCCAGGTACACAAAGTCCCCCGTCTCCGCCTTCGCACAGGCTGCTTCGAAGTCGCACGCGCAAAGTTCGACCCCGACAAGCGCCGCAGACGCGGCCGCGAGCGCCTGCGCATCGAAAATCCCGGGCTTGAGGTAGCGCCCGTGCGGCACATTGAACCGCCCTGAACTGTTTACCCGGTAGAGGCCGTTGTAACACGTCTTGTTCAGGAAGAGCAGCCGCGCCGCACGCTCGGCGCGAGTCGATGGTGCTCGTCCCCGGACTTCGTAGTAGAGCGCTTGCCGGCCCCACTCGTCACGCGACAGGTATTGTCCGGCTAGTTGCTCCAGCGCGTCGCTAAGCCCTCCGAGGTCGTCCCGTAACGCGGCGAAGCACTCGATCAGGTCTGCGTTGGCATCCGAGAGCGTCGCGAGAATCTCAGGTTGCGCAGCGCGCAACGCGAAGAATACCGCCGCCGCACCGGCGAACGGCTCGTGGTATCGCCCAAACCGGGGCGGCGCCGCTGCCACGATCTGAGGCGCAAGTTTCGCCTTGCCCCCGGCCCACTTCAGGAACGGTTTCGCCATCGTGCGATTCTGTCGTGCCTGCCTCGTGCGCGAAAGGCCGCCAACCTACTGCTGGTAGCGCTCCACCACGTCCGCGGGCCGTTCGCTGGCGTCGTTCGGGTCCTCGCCGCGGTCGCGCATCCCCCGGCGCTGGCGAAGCAAGTCCCACGCCCGGTCCAGGGCAACCTGCACTTCGCTCAGGCGTGCCCGGCCGGCCGCGCCTGCCGTGCCGTCCTCCTCTCCCCGCCGCAGCTGGCGCTCCTCCTCCACGAGCGTCTCGATGTGCCGCAGCACGTCCGCGTCTTCCATGGTGCACTCCTCCTTCCGGCCGCCCTCCATCGAGCATACGAGACTCCCGCACCTCGTGCGCACACCTCGGGCCGCCGCCGCCCGGATCCGCTACGATGCGCGCACTTCTGAATCGAGGTTTCACTCCATGTCCGATTCGCACCCGCTTCCCGCTGAAGATGAGGTCCGTGCCTACTTCGACCAATGCTCGAACTGGGGCCGCTGGGGTGCCGATGATAGCGCGGGCACCATCAACCTCATTACCGCCGCGAAACGTCGCGAAGCTGCAGCCACCGTGCGCTCCGGCCGTGCCGTCTCCCTCGCCCACCCGTTGAACACCCAGGGCGGCCCCGGCAATTGGAACCCCGCGCAGCACTTCCTTCGAATCGCCCCGGGCTTCTGCGCCGACTATATCGGCCTCATCTTCCACGGCTATGCCCACACCCACATCGATGCACTCTGCCACGTCTTCTGGGAAGGCAAGATGTACAACGGCAAGCCCGCGAGCGACGTCACGTCCCTCGGCGCGCGCTCCGGCGCCGTCGATGCCTGGAGCCAGGGCATCACCACTCGCGGTGTCCTCCTCGATATCCCGCGCCTGCGGGGTACATCACACGTGACCCTCGACCAGCCCATCCGCGGCTGGGAGCTGGAAGCAGCCGCCGCGAGCGAAGGAGTCGACCTTCGTCCCGGCGACGCGGTGATCGTCTACGGCGGGCGCACGGCCTTCTTCGCGGCCAACCATGCAGCCGTCCCGGGTGTGCCGCCCTCGCCCGGCCTGCATGTGGATTGCGCACCGGTCCTCCGCCGTCACGACGCGGCTCTCCTCGCATGGGACATGATGGACGCATCTCCCTCCGGCTATGAAGTCTTCCCGGGTCTTTCTGTCCATGTGCTCACGATCGTGTTCATGGGCCTCCCGCTGCTTGATAACGCCCACCTCGAGCCCCTGGCCGAGGCCTGCCGCGCGGAGGGCCGCTGGGAGTTCCTCCTCACCGTGAACCCGCTCAACATCCGCGGCGGCACGGGCTCTCCCGTGAACCCGATCGCCGTCTTCTGACCCACGTCGGGGCTATCCCTCCAACGGCTCACGCGCTTCAACAAATGTGTTCCGCGTAGCAGCCCCGCACGCTACCATCGAAACATGGAAATCACCTGGCTGGGCCGCTCGTGTTTCCGCCTCAAGGGCCGCGACGGCATCGTCCTGACCGACCCGTGTCCCCCCGCGAGCGGCTACATCATCGGCAAACAGCCTGCCGAAGTTGTCACCCTGAGCCGCCGGGACGTGCCCGCCTATAGCTTCGTCGAAGCCGCTACGGGCGACCCGATCGTGCTCGATGCACCCGGAGAATATGAAAAGGGCGGCATCCTTGTCACTGGCGTCGCCTCCAGGGCTGCTGGTGGCGCGCGCAACCTGATGTTCATCATCGAACTCGATGGCATCCGCATCGGCCACCTCGGCCTGCCAGAAGCACGGCCCTCGCTCGACGAATGGAAGGATGTCGATGTCCTCCTCATGCCCGTCGGCGGCGGCGGGTCGCTCGGTGGGCCTATGGCCGCCGACGTCATGGCCACCATCGACCCCCGCATCGCCATCCCGATGCACTTCAAGAACGAGTTCGAGACGCTCGACCTCGAACCGATCGAGCGTTTCCTCAAGGAGACGGGCGCCAAGCCGGAGCCACAGCCCAAACTCCAGGTCACGAAGAGCTCCCTGCCATCGGACCTCACCGTGATGCTGCTTCAGCCGAAGCCCTGACGCCTCGCCGCACACGCGCCCTCGTCCGGGGACCGTCGCCAATCCCTCGCGTGCGTTGCATCATCCCGTACACTGTCTGACATGAGCACTGCCACTTCCACCATGCGTGACCGCGCCGCCGCCGCCCGCGCTGCTTCCAGGAAGCTGGCGACACTTTCCACGGCTTCGAAGGATGCCGCCCTTCATCGCATTGCCGGCCTGATCGAATCGGAGCAGGGCGCGGTCCTCGCCGCGAATGCCGAAGACGTCGATGAGGGTCGCCGTCTTGGACTCGATGACTACTTCCTCGAGCGCCTCACGCTGACCCCCGCCCGCCTCAGTGCCATCGCCGCCGATACCCGAACGGTCGCCGGCCTGCCCGACCCAGTGGGCGAAGTGTTCGATTCACGCACGCTCCCCAACGGCCTCCTCATCGGTCGGCGGCGCGTGCCCCTCGGCGTCGTCGCCTGTATCTATGAAGCGCGCCCCAATGTCACCGTCGATATCGCGGTGCTCGCCCTCAAGAGCGGGAACGGCAGCATCCTTCGCGGCGGGAAAGAAGCGCGCCGGAGCAACGCCGCCCTCGGGGACCTCCTGCAGCGCGCCCTCGCCGGGACCGACGTCCCCGCCGATGCCATCCAGGTCATCGCCGACCCCGACCGCGCCCACATCGCCGAGCTCCTCAAGGCCAACGACCTGATCGACCTCATGGTGCCGCGCGGCGGCAAGGAGCTCGTGGACTATGTCCGCGCGAACGCCACCATGCCGGTCGTTGCCCACGGCGATGCCATCGTCCAGATCTACGTCGATGCCGACGCCGCCCTCGACATGGCCGTCGATATCGTCGACAACGCCAAGACGCGCCGCTACAGCATCTGCAACGCGGTCGATACGCTCCTCGTCCATGCCGCCATCGCCCCCGCCTTCCTTGATCGCCTCGCCGCGCGCTGGGGCGCGAAAGTCACCTTCCTTGCCGACGAACGCGGCCTCTCGCTGCTCTCGCCACTGCGCCATCCCGGCGTCGCCGTCGAGCGCGCCCAGCCCGAAGATTGGGAGCGCGAGCACCTCGCCCTGCGCGTTGGCGTGCGCGTCATCGATTCGATGGATGAAGCTCTCGTCCACATCGAGGAGCACGGCAGCCACCATAGCGACGCGATCATCACCGACAGCTACGCCAACGCCATGCGCTTTCTTGATGAAGTCGATTCCGCCGCCGTCTATGTCAACGCCAGCACCCAGTTCACCGACGGCGCCCAGTTCGGGCTCGGCGCCGAAGTCGGGATCTCTACCCAGAAGATTCACGCCCGCGGCCCGATGGGCCTCCGCGAACTCACCGGCTACAAGTGGACTATTTTCGGCAAAGGACAGGTACGCCCGCTGTGATCGAATTCGAACGCGAGTCTCGCACCCCGTACTCGGAGTCCTACACCATCCTGGAAGACGGCGGCATCGTCGGGCGCATCGATATCCACTACCAGGGCGCCAATGTCCACGCCACCCTCTGCACCACCGCGGATGCCAATGAATCCCGAATCCAGGCACTTATCGAGGCGGCCGACGAACGCCTCGTCATGACGGCCGACCCCTACCGCGAGGACTTCATCGTCTCCGTCTGGCGTGGGTCTCCCGCCGGCGTCTATTCCGACAGCGATGACGACGACGAAGAAGACGAGGACACCTTCCGCCTTAACTGACACTGAACATGCCGGCGGCCCTATCAGGGTAATCACCAATTGGCCCTGTCCCGCACCCCACCGACGATCGACCGTGCAGGGGTGCCGGTGTCCCCCGGAGGAGTCGCGATGGCGGTGGTATGTGCGTGGTGTGGGAAAGTCCTCCAGGATGGCGGCGCGTCGGTCTCCCATGGGATCTGCCCTGAATGCACCGTTCGGTTCGAAGCGAGCGCGGGCCTCGGGGCCGGCCGGCCCGGCAGACTCCATCCTCTTCCCCGGCGGCCGCGACGTGCTATCGCCGCGACCCTGCCACTGCCCGGCTTCGGACACCCATCGCTGGAGCGCTTGCTGCCGCGAGACGCCTGATTCGCGGGCGCACAGCACCGTTGCCCTTTCTGCTACCATGAAATGGATTCCCGCGAAGGGAGCACATCCCCACCGGGTGTGCGCGCCTGACGCAGGAGCTATTCCCGCATTGGTGCGGAACACAGGAGTCCCTTCCCCTTGGCCTTTGCCGACAAACAAATCGCCTGTCGCGACTGCGGCAACCATTTCGTCTTTACCGCTGGTGAGCAGGAGTTCTACGCCAACAAAGGGCTCATGAACGAGCCCACCCGCTGCCAATCCTGCCGCTCGGCCCGCCGCGCATCCCAGAGCACCCTCGAACAAAACGACGGCTACGTCCGCTACGGAAACTTCGCCAGTTTCGGCGGCAAGACCCCGCGCCAGATGCATCCCGCATCCTGTGCCGATTGCGGCCAGATGACCGAAGTGCCGTTTGTCCCCCGTGGCGAACGGCCCGTCTATTGCAGCAGCTGTTACAGCAAGATTAAGCCGGCGCGCGAGGAAATCGCTCACTAACCGGTCTTGCTGCGCGTCATGGAGGAGGAGCGTCTTTGGCAAGTCAGGCCCCTCCCTCCGAACGCCTCCGCCAGCTTTCGCGCATCTTTCAAACACCCATAAGTGGCGACGCTCAGGCGCGCGCCGAAATTTCGGCGCGCGCCCCTGAGTTCGCCGAAGCACTGCTGCGCGAAGCGGCCGCGAGCGACGATGTCACCAGTCCCGAAGCAGCGCTGGCCTATTTCGACTCCCGCCTCGCATACTTCGCGGGCCTCGTTTCAGTCGAGGCTGCCGCAGCGGCGCGCACAGCCTTTGCTGCGCGCGTGAGCCGCTGGGCCTGAGCTGCGAGCGCGGGAAGCACCACCGCTACCGCTTCGTGATCTCATCCACCTCGGCCATCTGCTCTGCAGTCAGCTTCCAGGCTCCCGCAGCGACGTTCTGTTCGACCTGTTCGGGCCGCGTCGCTCCCGCGATCACGCTCGCCACGAACGGCTTGCTCGCCAGCCAGCCGATCGCAAGCTCGAGCATCGAATGCCCGTTGTCCTGCGCGAACGCCTCCAGTTTGCCGAGCACCGCAAAGTTCCGATCGTTCAGCAGGCGCGATGCCATCGGTCCTGCCGCCCCGAGGCGCGTGCCCTCCGGGGCAGCTTCACCCGGCCGGTACTTGCCTGTCAGGAATCCGCTCGCCAGCGGGAAGAACGGCAGCACGCTCACGCCATATTTGGAGCAGGCTGGCACCAGTTCGTGCTCGATGCGCCGGTCGATGAGGCTGTACTCGTTCTGCGCCGCAACGAACGGCGTCAGGTGTTCGCGCTGCGCCACGTAGTGCGCTTCCACCGCCTGCCAGCCGGCGAAATTCGAATGGCCGATGTAGCGCACTTTGCCTGCCCGGACGAGGTCGTCGAGCGCCCGTAACGTCTCCTCGATCGGCGTTGCCGGGTCGGGCCGGTGCATCTGGTAGAGGTCGATGTAGTCGGTGTTGAGCCGCTTCAGGCTGGCTTCCACCGCCGAGACGATATAGCGCCGCGATCCACCGCCCGTCATCGGGCCTTCGCCCATCGGCGCTGCGAACTTCGTGGCCAACACCACGTCGTGGCGCCGCCCTTTCAGGACCTGCCCGAGAAGCTCCTCCGACTTGCCCCGTCCACCATAGACGTCTGCCGTGTCGAGCAGGTTCACCCCCAGGTCCAGCGCTTTGTTGACGACCGCCTCCGTCTGGGCGAGGTCGCAGCGCATGCCAAAGTTGTTGCAGCCGAGCCCGACCAGCGAGACTTGCAGGCCCGAGTTGCCAAGATTGCGGTGCTCCATGAAATCAAATCCTTGGGTGTGAGATATGCCTCCGAGTATACGTTCGCCACCCCGCCGGCGCGCCGGGGACGGCGACTGCACACGATCGCCCGTCCTGGTCGCGACTGTCGCACAACCGTGGCGGCCCTTTCCCTATCGCAGCACCAGCGGAAGCCGCTCATACCCGAAGACGATCGGGTTGCTCAGGCGCTTCGCCGGGGTGGCAGCGGGTGCGACCTCGCCGAAGCGGTCGAGAAACGCCTCCAACGTCACGCGAGCCTCCAACCGCGCAAGCGGTGCGCCGAGGCAGAAGTGGATGCCATAGCCGAATGCAAGGTGGTTGTTCGGCGCCCGCCCCGGCACAAAGCTCTCTGCGTCGATGAACGCATCCGGGTCGCGGTTGGCAGCCCCGAAGGAGATGATCACCGGGTCCCCCGCCCTCACCTGCGCACCCGAAAGCTCAACATCCACCGTCGCCGTCCGGACCAGGATCTGGACGGGGCTTTCATACCGCAGCGCCTCTTCTGTCAGCGGGCCCAGCAGCGAACGGTCGTCGCCCAGTGCCCGCCAGAGTGCCGGACGTCCCGCGAGAAGGCCGAACGTGTTCCCAATGAGGTTCGTGGTGGTCTCGTTGCCCGCGACAAGGAGCAGGACGCAGAAGCCAAGGAGCTCCGCCTGGGTGAGCCGCTCACCATCAACTTCCGCTGCCACGAGCGCGTTGATGAGGTCGTCGCCCGGCTGCTCCCGCCGCCGTTGCGCGGCCTGGCCGAAATAGGCAGCCATCTCCATGCCTGCCGCCATTGCCTGCTCGCGCGCGGCCCCTGCACTTGCCACGCCGATGAACGCATCGGACCAGCGTTTGAACTGGAGGTAGTCGTCTCCGGGGATGCCGAGCAGCAGGGCGATCACGCGCACGGGCAGCGGCACCGCGAACGCCTCCACAAGGTCGATCTCGGCGCCCGGCTCGATGGCGCCAGCCAGTTCGCGCGCCGCGGCGGCGATCCAGGGCTCCAGCTCCGCCACGCGCCGCGGCGTGAACACGCGATTCACGATGTTTCGCAGGCGCATGTGACGTGGTGGGTCGTCGCCGATGAGCGGAAGGCCGATCCCGCCGCCACCGGCTGCGCGTGACGAGAACGTCTGCGGGTCGCGGAGGATAGCGGAGACGTCGCGGTGCGTCATGAACAGCCACGAACTGCGCTGGCCGAATGTCCCTTCCGCATCGGGTTCGAGCGAAATCGGCGAATTCGGGCGCAGCGCCTGATAGGCCGCATAGGGGTCCGAATAGTGGGAGGGCGAAAAGATCCGTGATGCAGGGATCGGTGTAGTCATCGTTGGCTCAGGTTGCGAAGGGTGGCAGCGGCCTCCTCGCCTGTCAACGCCGCCCAGGCCTGGCCCTGCGCTGCTACTCCACGGGATGTCCCGTCAGCGAAATTCGGCCGCCCGCAGCTGTCACCGCCGACTCGATCTTCGCCAGGGCACGATCCAGTTCTTCGATGTCTCTGCGGTCGACCAACGAGGAAAAATGCATCGACGGGCACTCATCCCCGCCGCGAGCATGGCAGCCCGCAGCCATGTCCGCCTGCGATACCAGGATCTGACCAAGCGTCACGTCATAGCGCTCGCCGCAGACCGGGCACGGAAACGAAAGCGCGATATGTGCGACGGCCTCGCTCCGGCTCTGTTCCCGGTTGGAACCGCTCGGGCCGGATGCTTCCGGGCCGGCGTGCGCCGCTTCGCCCGCTTGCAGTGGTGGCTGCTGTGAATCGTGCGGGATGCTCATGGCCTGCCTCCCTGCGATGGGCCCCGGCGTCACCCAATCGCAATACTCAGTATTGCGACGACGCCATTCCCTCGCAACCGCTTGCTCAGCGCCTCGTCGCGCCTTGCGCACGTGTGTCGAGCCAATCCCACGTTTCTGCATCTGCCGGGTGCCAGTCCAACGCCCAATAGGGAGAACGTTGGTCCCATGGCCCCAGCTGGCAATTGAACCGAAGCAAGGCCCCGTCGGCCCGCCGCCAGCGAATGCTGAACACCACACGCTGCGGGTTGCGGCGGCGCTCCGCCCCGCGCCAGAGGCGGATCAACCTCGCGAGGATCTCTGGGTCACGCCGCCGGATCTGCTCCACCACGGAACGGAAATAGCCAGCGTTCGGGCTGCTTCCTTCGCCGTCCGTCGGGGCCGCCAGCGACCCGGGGAGGATTGCGCTCACCACTTCGTCCCAATTCTCGATGCTGCTTCGGAACGGCTCCGATGTTACATAGTTCAGCAGGTTATCCCGCCCGGCCACCGGGCGATTGCGCGGCGCCGATACCTCCGTCACACTCGCCGCCGGCCCGTTGGCGGCCACCACTTCGCAGCGGGAGTTGATGATGAAGCACGGCCATCGCAACGTCGATGCCACTTCGCGCACGCTTGCCAGCGTCTCCGCTCGGCCCTGGGCCGGGTGGCTCTTCGCCCGGGGGCGCGCACGTTGGCCCGTGACAAAGAGCGCGAAGTGGGAAGGACGCGCCGCGAATCCCGCTCCTGTCAGGATGAGGTTGGCCGTCGCCCCGTCCAGGTCCAAGACCCGCGCGATTTCGAGGAGGTTGCTTTCGCGCGGCCGCCGCCGCCCCGCCTCGTAGCTGTAGAGCGTCTCCTCAGAGATGCCCGTCCGCTCGTGTAGCGCATGGCGGCTCAGCCCACACGCTTCACGCGCTTCGCGGAGCAACTTCCGCCACGAAGGCAGAGCCGCCTCTGTCTCAGGATTCGGGCCTTGGTCGCTTCCGGCTGCTGGCCCTGTCGAAGCGGCGAGGCTCACGTGCGGACGGTTTGCTTCCAGCCAGCGCCACGTTGCAGCATCCGCGGGATGCCAGTCGAATGCGAACGCCCCATCAAAATCACTCCACGGACCCAGGGTGGCATCGAAACGCAACGCGCTGCCGTCCCCCGCGCGCCATTCGATGGGGATGACGAAGTGGACCCCATCAGCGATCGGCTGCGCCGCAATCCAGAGAGCCACGATGCGTGGGAAGAAGTCGGGGTAATCGTGGGCAAGTTCCCCCGCAAGTGCCGCGAAATAGGCGCTGCCGCTTTCGGGATCTGTCACGTCCTCGTTGCGGTGCTTATACATGCTGATGAGCGTGCCAAGCACCTCGTCCCAGTTCGTGAGTTGTTCCCGGAATCGCGGGAGCGAGGCCATCCGCAACAGGTGCCGCTGCGCGAGCCGCGGTAGCTCCGCGCCGATATCCATCTCCGCCACCACGTTCGCCGCCGCGTTCCAGGCCATGATCTCGAAATTGTCGTTGTTCACCATGCAGGGCCAGTCGTAGGTCGAAACATCCGCCTGCAGTGCTGCCCATGCGGGCCTTCGTTGTTCAAGCGTCAGCAACTGCGGGTTGCGCTCCGATTCGAACCCCGCCGCCTGCAACACGGCGTTCGCCTCTTCCGGCGGCAGGCCGAACCCTTCGATGATCCGTTCCCATGCCCCGCGCGTCAGCGGCCTCCGCCCCGATTCATAGCTGGAGATGGCATCGGGGGAGAGCCCGGCGCGCTGCGCCAGCACTTTCTGGCTCAGATGGTGGCGCTCGCGGATTGCACGGAGAAGCGCTGCGGGGCTTGTCATCATCCGCTCACGGGTCACGTCGAATGGCCGCGATTCTTCGCCAGCAAATACGCCCTGTCAATACCACGAGCGAAACTCGTTCGCAAAACAAGCAGATTGATGCACCAGAGCCATGTGCACCGCCGGGCTGTACAATTCCGCATCATCACCCCAGCGCGAAATAGTCCCAAGGAGACCCAACATGTGCTTCCCCTTCGATGCTCACCCACCCATCGCCGCTGTCGCCGGCGCCGCCGTCGATAGCGAGGACCTCGTCCTCCAGTCTGCCGACGGCACGAAGTTCGCCGCCTTCGCCGCGCGGGCGGCTCAGCCCGGCGGTGCCGGCATGGTTGTCCTCCCCGACGTCCGCGGGCTCTTCGCCTTCTATGAAGAGCTCGCCCTCCGCTTCGCCGAGCAGGGCATCAATTCCGTCGCCATCGACTACTTCGGGCGCACGGCCGGCATCGGCAAGCGCGACGCCGCGTTCGATTTCATGCCTCACGTCCGCCAGACGAAGCAGGAGACCATTGCCGCCGATACCGCCGCCGCCGTAGCCTACCTGCGCTCCCCGGAGGGCGGCTCCTGCACATCCATTTTCACCGTTGGCTTCTGTTTCGGTGGTTCAAATTCCTGGAACCAGGCTGCCGCCGGCCACGGCCTCAAGGGCGTCATCGGTTTCTATGGCCGGCCCGGCGCCGGGTTCGCCGACGGCCAGCCCGGCCCCTTGGCCCGCGTCCCCCAGATGAAGTCGCCGGTGATGGCACTCATGGGCGGCGCCGACACAATGATCACAAAGCCGGAAATCGACGCGTTCGAAGCCGCTCTCACCGCCGCCGGCATCCCCAACGAGGTGAAAATCTACGACGGCGCCCCGCACAGCTTCTTCGACCGTTCCTATGAAGAGCACGCCGCCGCCTCAGCCGATGCCTGGCAGCGGATGCTCTCCTTCGTCGCCGCCTATAAGTGACCGTCCGCGCCACCCGGGCCGCGCCCGCGTGCCCGGGGCACCCTCGGGAGAGTTGGAGCCTCCTCACGGACTCGAACCGTGGACCTACGCTTTACGAAAGCGTCGCTCTACCAGCTGAGCTAAGGAGGCGCGGGCATTAAAGCTACCGGAGTCCGCCCCGCAGTGTCTATGCGGACCGACCCGTTGCACTCGCCAGTTCGCCATCGGCCCCACGCCCGCCAGGCGCCCGTGATTCCATCACGCGCAGCAGCGATCCGACACTGGGCTCGGCATCCAAGGTTCGCCGGAATGGCAATTCCGTGTGCAGTTCGTATTGATTGCGCCGCCCCACTCGCGTGCGCGTCACATATCCACTATCGCAAAGGTCTGCGACGATCCGCTGCGTCGCCCGTTCCGTGATCCCAACCCGGGCGGAGACGTCCCGTAGCCGCACCGCAGGATCCGTGGCGATACACAACAACACATACGCGTGATTCGTCAGGAACGTCCATCGTCCCATCGATTGTTCTCCCGCTGTTGTGGGCCCGCGGTCGATACCTGGTCGCCGCAGGCGGGCGTCCGTCCTTCCTCAGCCTAGCAGCCTAGCAGCCTCGCATCATCATTCGCTGCGCGAATTGAGCGGCGCGGCCCCCGTTTCGGACCTCCCGCAGCCCGCCTTGCGATCTGCGGGTTTCCCCTCACACATCGTAGCGAAACGCCCGCCGGGGTTTTCCCTGATTTCTGGAGACTTTGCAAAGCGGTTACAAAACTCGGCGCATTTCGTGAATTTGCAGCGCTATCTCTTTCGTAGCCTGAGCGCGGTGGCTCCGGGAGGACCCTTTGCGCTTTCCGCTTTTTCTCTTCACCGCCGCAACCGTTGCCCTGTCCATCATGGCGACGTTGCTCCCCGCTCCGCCCCCGGCGCGGGCCGCTGGAACC
>JADEYI010000911.1_pt1 | contig 29104 bp, 22 predicted proteins | sample 8542331 | NCBI WGS metagenome assembly JADEYI01 (sample SAMN16510988, study PRJNA670497) | mine drainage metagenome | isolation source: biofilm near Copperflume 1 | place: Germany: Marsberg coppermine Kilianstollen | collected 2018-02 | reverse complement strand
TCAAGGGGCATATGCGCGGGCGGCCCGCTACCCCCAACTACCCTCACCCCCCAACCCCCTCTCCCATGAAGGGAGAGGGGGCTTTCTTCTTGGAAAGAGCCAGGAGTAAAGCCCCCTCTCCCCTTGTGGGAGAGGGGGTTGGGGGGTGAGGGGAGGGACGCCCCTACACCCCAACTCTGAACGCTTACGCGTGACGGTAACTGTTCAGATTCTGGGTAGAACCAAGTTCAAGATGTAACTGTGCGCCAACTGCCCTCACCCCATGCCCCTCTCCCACAAGGGGAGAGGGGGCTTTACTCCTGGTGAGTGTACAGGGGCCTGGCCAGGCCCCTCAAGCCCCTATTCTGAATGCTTACGCGTGACACGCAAAAGGTGATGAGTAATGAGTAATGTGCAAGGAGTGCGGCTAAAGATGGAGCATCCATAATCCCTCATGCTTCACGTCTCACGTTTTAGGCGTTTATACCACTTTTGGGCGGGTCGGTCTGTGCCAAATGGGGCATTTACAAGCCACTTAATAGGGGCTTATAGTAGCTTAATGGCGCAAGGGGGTTTGCCCAGCGTGCGCCTGTGAGGACTTTAGCTTCAGGGCGTTCGGTACAGGAGTAGATGTTGTCGGATAGCGCTTTGGGTTTAGAAGTAGCTGTTCAGGGTCACGATGTAGCCTCGAAAGGTGGCACGCAGCGCCATGCTTCGTTCAGCCCGGCGCTACGTGCCCCGCTTTGGATTGCAGGGTTTCTGGTAGTGTTGTCTGTTTCTTTGCAGTGGACTTCGGCCACCGGTGTGCAAAATGACTTCACGCAGAATGTGTGGCTCCCTTCCCGGCTGGTACTCAACGGGGTGAACCCTTACAACCCATCTCTGGCGCAGGCGCACGCGGCGCTGGGCAGCTATAGCGCGGGCTTTCCAATATTCAACAGCGGGCGTAACTTTCATTTCATATACCCGACGTGGCTGGCGCTCTTATTTGCTCCCCTGGCAGCTATGCCTCTTACTTTCGCCACGGCGCTCTGGCGGGCGTCGAGTGTGCTCCTTCTGGTGTGGAGTGTGGGCGCTCTCCTGCGAACGTCTAACCCCCTGTTTCGCTCCTTGCGCCCTGTAGCAATCGGGGCGGTTGGGTTGACCATTCTCCTGGCGATTATCTACAGGGCAAGCGTGCAAACCCTCTTTCTTGGGCAGTTTGCGATCATGGAACTTGGCCTTATCGCTGCGATTTGGGGGTGGCTCATTCATTCGGATAAGCTGAGTGGGCGGCGCAGGACGCTACTGGACGCGCTGGTTGGCATATCAATGGCGCTGCTGGCAACCAAGCCGCAGTCAGTTGGCCTGGTGGTCGTGTTGCTGGGGCTTTGGGCTATTAGTCGCCGGCGATGGGTCATACCGGTCTCGGCTGTGGTTTCGCTCACTCTACTTCTCCTGGTTCCGGTCCTCTTTTATAGAACTTCGCTCGGTGATTGGCTTGGAGTTGTAGTTGGGGGCCAGGCCTCAAGCCAGATGGAGGTGTCTGCATCCGTCTGGGGTCTTAGCTATCAAGCGCTCGGCACCTCAATGCCCTGGAGCATTATCGCGCTTGGCTTGAGTCTGCTGGGCGTAGCCATTTTGCTTCTGCGTTGGTGGCGCGACTTGAAGGGTAGCGATTCACCTGTGCCCCTCAGTCTACCTCTCACCCTATGCATGAACAGCGTTATTAGCCCTTACATGCTCGGCTACGAGCATACGCTGCTCTTGATGCCTGCGCTTGTCCTGCTCGCGGCGGCAGGCTTGCCGAACAGTCACCCTTTGACGGCTGAGGGATTGAACAGCAAAAAACTGAGGTTAGCTATCTATGCATGGCTTGCGCTCCTTCCCTGGCTGATACTGCCGGTGCAAAGTGTAGTGGATAAGGAATACCTGGTGGTGGTTCAGTCGGCCACACTGCTGGCAGTTTGCTGGGTGACGCCCCTCAATTGGAAACAATATGTGCCCAGGGTGCCCAGGTCGTCTGTTGCATAAGGTGAGTGTATAATGTAACATAGGGCACCGGGGTAAGGTGTGTCAGGGATGAGATTTCACTTTCCAGGCTCTGATTCAGGGAGTAAAATTATTGGCAGCGATCAACAACATACCGGCAGATGATATGCATACTATGCCTCTGGACACGGTGGCTTTCAGCTCCTTCCTGGTAGAGGCGAAACGCAACGCTCAACCCGCTCCTGGTGTGGCGGCGATGCAGAGTTTTATGCCTGGTGTGATCCAGCTTGAGTACTCTCGCGGCCTCTACAGCTACCGGAACACCTACTTTGGGATTGAGCGCTTCTCCGGGCAAGAGACGGTACATTTCGATAACAAGCCCGTGTGGGGCATGGGCTACAATGGCGGTCTGGTTACCCATTACATGTGGGACTTGCAAGCCCAATGGATCTACGCAGTATTGCGTGCCGCTCTTGCCCAGGTAACTGAGGAACTGCCGTTTCGCGGCCCCCTCAACTACGAGTATTACGGCTTTGAGTATATTAACCACCCCCTGGGCCACCTCGCTGAGTTCTTCGGCGAAGAGACAATAAAGTACCGCAACGCTCTGGTCTACCATCTGTGGTATGTAGGTGGCTTCATCCGGTAAGTAAATCGCACCGCCTGCTGCGTAAGGGATTATAGATGCAGCATTCTGATCCCCTACACTATTAGCCGCTTCTTTCCTTACTTTACTTTCCTATCGCTCTTGGCCGTTCACAACTTGCTTACCTACACAAATGAGGAGTCGATGATGACAGATAGTGCCTCGCAAAAGAGCGAGCCTGCCGAAGCTCGCTATGGCTTCGAGACCCGCGCTATACACGCCGGACAAGAGCCTGACCCCACAACAGGCTCGGTTATAACACCAGTGTACCAGACCTCTACTTATGTGCAGCAAGCCCTGGGTCGCCACAAAGGATACGAGTATTCGCGTACCGGCAATCCTACCCGCACTGCCCTTGAAGAGTGTGTGGCTTCGCTCGAAGAGGCGAAGTACGGCCTTGCATTCGCTTCGGGTATGGGCGCTGAGACCACGCTCATGTATCTCTTCTCTCCTGGCGACCACATCATCGTCTCAAACGACGTGTATGGCGGCACGTATCGCCTCTTCGAGCGGGTGCTTGCCGACTACGGCATGAAGTTCTCTTACATAGATATGACCGACCCCAATTCGGTTCGCAAAGAGATTAAGAGCAACACCAAAGCTGTTTGGGTGGAGACCCCCTCCAACCCGCTGATGAAGCTAGTTGACATAGCGGCTGTCTCGGCTATCGCGAAAGAAGCGGGGGCGCGGGTGATCGTGGATAACACTTTTGCCTCGCCATACGGCCAGCAGCCCCTCACCCTGGGGGCTGATATTGTGGTGCATAGCACGACCAAGTACCTGGGTGGGCATAGCGACGCGGTAGGCGGCATCGTGCTGACCTCGGACGATGCTATTTACGAGAAGCTGAAGTTTTTGCAAAACGCTGTGGGAGCTGTGCCTGGACCTATGGACTGCTTTCTGGTGTTGCGTGGGGTAAAGACCCTTGGCGTCAGGATGCGCGCTCACGAGTCGAACGCTCTCAAGATAGCGCGCTTCCTTGAGCAGCACCCGATCGTTGAGAAGGTGCGCTACCCTGGCCTTGCATCGCACCCGCAGCATGAGCTTGCGGGGAGACAGATGCGCTGCTTCGGCGGGATGATCTCTTTTGACGTGAAAGGGGGCATGCCGGAGGCCGAGAGAATCGTGCAAGGCACCAGGCTATTCGCTCTCGCGGAGAGCCTTGGTGGTGTGGAATCGCTGATAGAGCACCCAGGTGTGATGACCCACGCCAGCGTAGCGAACTCTCCTTTGCAGGTGCCCGACAATCTGATACGCCTCAGTGTTGGCATCGAGGACAGCAACGACCTCATAAGGGATCTGGCGGCGGCGATGGGTTAGCCTGCGGCTCGCTTGCTCCTTTGCCGCTAAAAGAAGGGCGAAGGGGCTTGTTTTGCCTCATCTAGCTCTCTTCGCTATCCTCGGCGTGCAGCCTGGCTTGCTTCGCTTCCAGCTTGAGGCGCTCCGCTCGCTGCGTGTTGAGAAAGCGCAGTAGCACGCCTGAGGCTATTGTCAGCGAAAGCAACGAGATAGCCCAGCCAACTACAAGAGGGATGTTGTTATTCTGGAAAAAGGTGCGGCTGAGAAAGCCGATACCGCAGAAGAAGATGCCTATTATCAGAAAGGCCCAGAAGAAGACGTTGCTGCACCCCTCGCCCTGGGTCTTCTCCACAGCCGAGATTTGCTTGCTTATCTCGTGCTGCTCTTCCGCGAAAGGCTCCAGGCCCAGGGTGTTGCCCTGCCTCTGCACAAGGTACTCGCTCCCGCAATGCCGGCAGGCCACATACTGCACACGTGGCATGATCGTAAGCCGCGATCCACACGCCGGGCAAGCTATCCTGACAGAGTCTACGTCCATACTCATATTATACGAAATCAGCGGGATTACCCCTTATGAGTTCACCACACGATTGTAATCGCCCCAATCACCGTTAACAATGTGGCTGGGCCGCCAGAGATTCAGTTGCGTCCGCCATGCTCACTCTCGCTTTCTGTTGACGACCCTCTGTAGGGTGGTGTAAGATGGCCTTGCCGAACCTTCTGCGAGTGGTTTGCATCGTGATGCGGAGGATAGCTTTTATGCGTGAGCGCAGGTCACAGCCTGGGGGAGTACCACTACCGGGGGGCTCTGTTGCTCGGCTTGCTAACGGTGCCCGCCCTCGCTTGCCCCGGCGCAACCCGGCGCTCAGCCGCTTTATACCTGATCTTCGAGAGGGTGAAGTTGTGGTTATATTGCAGCGCCAGCACTGGCTGATTTTGCTGCGCGGGCTGGTCTGGCCCATACTTGTACTTGCCCTGTGGGTGGCAACTATCCCTTTTGCTATCCCTTTCATCGGGGGCTTGAACCCTGATCCTTACGCGCCTGGTGGCGGTGTGCCAGCATGGCTTCCTGTAGTGCTGTGGCTCTTCTATTTCGGCTTTGCGGCGCTCACTTTGCTGATTGGGGCTTATATATTGCTTGACTGGAGCGATGATTGGATTGCCCTCACCACCAGGCGGCTCATTATCATGGAGAAGAAGCTGTTCCTGCACGAGTCGCGGCGCGAAGCCCCGCTCCAGAAGGTTCAGAACGTTACCGCCGATTACCCCAACTCGATTGGCATCGGCCTTGACTTCGGCAACCTCAAGGTGGACACGGCAGGCATAGGCATGCTTGAGTATAATAACCTGCCCCACCCACGTGTGATGCGGGAAGCCATATTCGCACAACAGCAAGCCCTCAAAGCACACATGCCCCCACCCGAAGATCGCCGCAAAGTGGCTTTACGCGGCATCTTGCAAGGCGGTGTTGCTGCGCTCACGCCAGGCGGCGAAGGCCGGATACATGTCGCTGCCACCGGCGCGCAACCCGGTGCAAGCACCTACGTTTCAGGCTATGGAAGCTTCAATCGTCTCTTCCCATTCTCAGCGCAAAGGGGACAGGGCACCGTTACCTGGCACAAACACTGGATTTTCCTGGTACGTGGCCTCCTGTGGCCTGTACTGGTCTATCTACTGGCGATTGTCGCGCTCCTTGTGCTAGCAACTATCTCTTCGCCGGAGGCAGCGAACCCTCTGACGGGGATAGCTGTCTGGATTGTGCTGCTTCTGACGCCCCTCTGCCTGGTCTGGGCGCTATGGAACTGGGAAGACTGGCGTAACGACACCTATATGCTCGACCATGAGCGCGTCTACGACATAGAGCGACTGCCTTTCGGCCTGCGCGAGCAGTCTAAGGAGACACTTATCACCCGCATCACAGACGTGACTTATGTTGTGCCCGGCCCATTGGCGAATCTCTTCAACTTCGGCAATGTAGTGCTTAAAACACCGGGTGAGGCCACCGAGTTCATCTTCAGTAGAATACCTTGCCCCAGAGAGGTGCAAAGCGAAATCATGCGGCGTGTAGACGACTACCGCCTCAGAGATAACGCAGGCGCAGACCGCGAGATAGAGGCGTGGTTGAAGGCGTACGATGAGGTAAAGCGGGAGCCGTGAAACGAGAGTCGCCGTGAGGTGACGGTGGCGGATTGGAATGGCTTTATGCACAAAGTAATTGTTGATAGGCTATTTGCAAGATGGAGAAGGTGGAGCAACAGCGCCTTTGCCTTTGCTTTTCGTAATCCCTCACGCCACACGCCACACGCTTCACGCTTCACAAGGCCGCTGCTCGCCCTCATTATGCTGCCTGGTTTTTATGCCTCTGCCGGTGGCGCGCCTCTCCAACAATCGGGTGTGCAGATTACCGCGCGGGCGGGTTATGGTGATAACGGTTCTTATCTCATCGGCGATTGGTTCCCCCTCTATGTCACCTTATCTAACCCGGCGGGTGGCGCTTCGTTACGTGTGCGCGTTGAGGTGGCATCTTCGGGCCCGGACCCGAGTGGCAAAGCAGGCTCCTATGCTCGCGAAGTAGACCTTCCAAGCCCATCTCGCAAGGAGGTTACTCTCTACGCCTACTCCGCGCAATTCGCCAACACCCTCGACATTAGCCTGTCGCAAGGCGGCACAACTATAGGCACTGCTTCGGTGAAAGTACAGGGTTTTGAGCAGCCTCGTAACACCCTTGTAGGCGTAATCTCCTCAGATAGCGCGCTTCTCAACGTCCTGCAAGGCGAGACTATAGGGCATTCTTTTGCACCGCTACAGTCGCCTGGCTATGGCGGAATCTACCCGCCGACGCCCACGCCGGCTGCGTCTCCCGGAGGCTCCTCAGCCGGCGGCTTTGCACAGTCAACAGTGGTACATATGAGCACAGGGGATATACCTGCCCTCTCTGCCGCGCTTGATGATCTGGGCGCGCTGGTCATTGATGATGCCGACACCGGCGCTCTCCAGCCCGATCAGAAGCAGGCGCTCGCCGGGTGGGTGGCGCGGGGTGGCGCGCTGATTCTGGTTGCTCGCCCCGGTGGTGCGGATGCCCTCGCAGGGCTGGCCGATCTTGCGCCTGTGACGGTGAAGGGCACGCGCAGCCTGTCCACTTTGCAGGCGCTATCCGACCTTGTGCAGACGCCTATCACCCCCACCGGGTCTACCCTCGTCAGCGATGCTACTTTGCTGAATGCTGATGTTCACCTTATCGCCTCGCAGGGCGGCGTGCCTCTGGTCGCGGTGCGGAACCTCGGCAAAGGTCAGGTAGTCTACATGGCCCTCTCGCCGGGGCTTGCGCCGCTCAAGGGCTGGGATGGAACTGTGCCCCTGCTCAAGAGGCTGCTTGCTGGCCGGCCTGTAGCTTCAAGTTATGGGGCAAGTATACGCGCTGGCAACTACTACAATAACTATTCAGGGGGTGGCGTGGTTTTCGCCTCACAAGGAGGCACCCTCTTTGACTTGCCGGGTCTCGATTTACCCGCGCCTGCGCTTGTCGGCCTTTTCCTGTTGGTTTACATAGTCGTAATCGGGCCGGCCAACTTCATCATTTTGCGCCGTATGCGCAGAGCAGAGCTTGCATGGATTACTATTCCCGCTCTGATAGCGCTTTTTGCTGTTGGCGCGTATGCAATCGCCTATGGCTCCAAAGGCGGCGATCTGGTGGCGATACAGGCGAATGTTGTCCACACCGAGCCGGGTTTGCAGCAAGCTGACGCCACGCAGTTCCTCGGCCTCTTTTCACCGCTACGACGCACTTACAGCTTGCAAGCAGCGAGCGATAGTGTAGTCACTGAGATCAGTCCCTATGGCTACACGGCCGGCGTGCGCAGCTCGGCCCAGGTGATAGGAGGCAATCCTACTACGATAAAGAATGTTATCGTTGACACCTGGAGCCTCAAGGCATTCATAGCCGAAGGGAGCGTGCCTGCCCAGTCGCCTCTTGATGCCACCTTGCGTCTGGGCGACAATGTAATAGAGGGTACACTGCATAATGGCGGCAGCGAGGGCTTGCAGGACGTGGCGCTTATCAGGGGCGGCGCGGTGCAGCGCATAGGCTACATGGGGCCGGGCGCTGATGCGCCCGTAAAGCTGGAGGTGTCGCCCCTCCCGTTCGATAATAACTCTCCAGCCGCATTGCTCCCTCCGCCCCCCGGAGTGGTTGCTCAGTCACAGGGGCAGGCTGTTCCATATGCGGGTTCGGGCATCTCCCCTGAGCAGCGCGATTACAACCGCAAAGTTGAGCTTCTGAACGCAGGCTTGCAGCCCCTGGTGTCGGCGGACAACCCTACCAGCATGGATGTGCTTGCTGTCGCCTGGGGGCCGCAAGCTCCCTCCTCCCTGACAGTAGCCGGGCAAAGCCCACGCTACGAAAAGACTAATCTGTGGACAAGCCGCTTCACAGTCTCTGCCGCTAACGGCAGCGGCTCGAAGCCGCGCCTAAGGGCCGGATCGGTGCCTTATACTGTATACTCGCCAGGCAACGAGAACGGCTGGAGCTCAAGCGTGCCCGCTATATTGAACCTCAGCCCCTACTCTGATATCGTGGTTAACTTGCCCGCAGGTACCGTGCCCGACAACTTTACTCTTAACTACGCGGTGAGCGGCCCGGCACAGAGTGACATTGATTGGCTGGCATATAATGCCCGCCTCGGCAAGTGGTATAGGCTCGCGGGCATCAACTCATCTGGCTCATCACAGTCTGATTCTCTCGAACTCCCCGCGCCTGCTGATTACACTGATCAGGCGGGCGACATTACGATTCGCTTGCTTGCGAAATCGGGCACACCTACCATTTCGTTTTCAACCTTTGACCTCGCCCTGAACGACGCTCCCTGAAAGCAACAATTATGTCTACAGCACAACACATAGTTGAAACCAGGCACCTGGGCAAGAAGTACGGCAACTTTGTTGCCCTGCATGACTTCAATATCAACATCGAGCGTGGGGCCATTCACGGCTTCATAGGCCCAAACGGGGCGGGCAAAACCACCGCGATGCGCATACTCTCCACCCTGCTGGAGCCGACAGAGGGCGAGGCCTGGGTCTCAGGCTATCCAGTGACACAAGCGCCCTACGACGTTCGCCGCCGCATCGGTTACATGCCCGACTTCTTTGGCGTATACGACAACATGAAGGTATGGGAATACCTCGACTTTTTTGGCGCTGCCTACAACGTGCCTGCTTCGCGTCGCAAAGGGATGGTTGACGATCTGCTTGCTCTGGTGGACCTGGGCGCGAAGAAGGAGAGCTTCGTAGAAGAACTATCTCGCGGCATGAAGCAGCGCCTCTGCCTCGCCCGCACGCTGGTTCACGAGCCTGATCTACTGATCCTGGATGAACCTGCTTCCGGCCTTGACCCGCACGCCCGCATCGAGCTGCGCGAGCTTCTAAAAGAGTTGCGTGCGCTCGGCAAGACTATCGTGGTGTCGTCGCACATACTCACCGAGCTTGCCGAGATGTGCACGCATGTGGCGATTCTTGAGCGCGGCAAGCTCCTGGTGAATGGCAGCGTCGAGGAGATATTCCGCGCTATGCAGCCCGCCCGTGAAATCTACATGAGGGTGCTCGACCGCGCTTCCGATGCTGCCGAGATGCTGCGAAAGCTCCCCGATGTGCTGGCTGTAAGCCTTCTACCTGCCGGCTTCAGGGCAGGCCAGTTGCCGGTGGCCCGTGACGTGTCAGGCCAGATAGCTGGGCCTGCCGTTATACAGCTGCGGGTGAACGGGGATGACGCATTGTTGAGTAACATCCTGGAGTATTTGGTGCGCCAGGGGATACCCGTCTTCGGCTTCGACGAGGCGATGAGCGACCTTGAGGATATATTCCTGCGGACTACGAAGGGATTGGTGCAGTGATGCAAGCTAACCCTGTGATCGTCAAAGAGCTTCGCGGCAGGATGCGCGGTTGGCGCGCCGCCGTGGTGCTGACTATATACCTGGTTGTGCTGAGCGGGGTGAGCTTGCTCATCTACAACGTGGCAAGGAGCTTCGGCACCGGCTATAACTCAAGCGTGCAGGCGTCGCAGGTGGGCAAGATACTCTTCAGCGGTCTTGTCATCTTCCAGACGATTATGGTTGCCCTGCTGACCCCTGCTTTTACCGCCAGCAGCATTACCTCTGAGCGCGAGCAGAAAACCTACGATCTGCTGGTGACCACCCTTCTCCCGCCACGCTCTATAATCCTCGGCAAGCTAGGCTCGGCCCTTTCTTATGTGGCGCTCCTGATCCTGGCGGTTGCTCCTATAGAGAGCCTGGCTTTTATCTTCGGCGGGGTGTCACCTGAGGAGGTGATCATCTCGCAGGTTGTGATGCTGATGTCGGCTTTGCTCTACGCGTGCATCGGCATCTTCTGGTCGTCGTTGCTGCGCAGCAGTGTAGCAAGCAATGTGCTCACCTACGGCACTATCCTCATACAAATGATCGGGGTGCCTTTTCTCTACTACTTTGTGGCGTTGGGCATGGGGGCTTTCGGCCTCGGCGCGGGGGGGCAATCGCCGAGTGATACGGTATCTTTCGTCTATGCCACAGGGATAATATTGTCGCTCAACCCTCTGGCGGCGATGATTATCAGCGAGGTCTTTGTTTTGCGAGGCGACCCGTTATTCGTCTATACTAGTACCCAGGTGCTCAGTGGGCACGACATATTCGTGGTGTCGCCCTGGCTAATCTTCTGCGCAGAGGCGCTGATAATAAGCCTGGTGCTGGTGCTCGCCAGCATGCGGCTAGTACGCCCCGTTCGAGGCCACCGGCGCGTTGCGGCCACCGTCGCGCCCGATGCTCAGGCCATTCCACCCGGAAGCGTGTAGATATGGTTCTCAGGTGTTAGTAAGCTGGCCCTAATCCCTGATCGCTAACCTCCGACCTCTGAACTCTGATCCCAAAGGTAGGTTGTTATGGTGAGTATGAGCAAAACAGCCCAACGTGGCGGCCACAACTACAATATCAGCCCAACTTCTCCATTGAAGAGTTTGCACCTGAAGGGCCTGGTCACGCGCCGCTTTCTGGTCAGCTATCCGGTGCCCCCTGAAGCTCTCAGCCGGTTCTTGCCCCCGCAGGCAGAGCTTTCTACCTCGCAGGGCTTGGGCTGGGTGTCGGCTTGCTTCGTCAATGTAAAGCATATGCACCCGTCGTTCGTGCCCGGCGCGCTTGGCATAGAGTTCAACTATCTGGTCCATAGAACCCGCGCACGCCTTCCCTACCCTGATGGAGTGAAGCGCGAATCCGTCCTGGTGCTTGAGGCCAACATCAATAACAGTCTCTTTGCAGCTATAGGCCGCCGGACCTCCGGTGTTCGCTTTCGCCCCAGGGAGATAAGGCTTACTGAGGGGCCGGATTCATGGCGGCTCCATATGCGCGGAAAATCCGGCGTCTTGCTCTACAGCGCGGAGATTCCTAAAGCTTCAATTGGAGGAGAGCTACCCGAAACCTCGCTTTTCCCAGATCTTGAGGCCGCAGACAAGTTTCTCCTGGGCGTACCATACGGTGGAGAATGGCACGAGCGCAAAGGCAAGCTGCTGCTGCTGGCTGAAACCCATGACCCCTGGAAAGCGTTAGTGGGCAGTTGCACAACAGAAAGCAATCTCTTTCTCAAGTCAATTTACCCCACGCCAACCCAGGCCGACCACGTCATCACAATGACCAACGTGCCGCATTACTTTGCCTTATTTGGTTCAAAAATAAGCCTGTGAAAGAAAGGCGCATAGTATGTCAGCCTCTATTTCCTCTCGCAATATGCATTACGAGTCCGTTATAATCGTAGCAGCATGGATAGATCACCCACAGCTAAGGGGCACTGTCTTGGAGGCGATCCGCGTCTGGAGCAGTTGCGCGACGTATTACAACGTGTTCAGGCTCGCTTTCGCTTGCAAGAGGCGTTGTGGTTAGCTCTCCCGGCTGTGGCTCTGGGCCTGGGCGCTTCGGCGGTAGTGGCTGTCGTCTGGCGCTTCACTCGTGGGTTCGTCTGGCTCGACACAGCTCTGCTGATAGCAGGCTTTACCCTGGCGGCGCTGCTCACTGTGTCACTATTTGCGCTGCTGAGACCACGCGACCTACTTGCCACAGCGCGCCGCGCTGACCGTCTTCTTGCACTCGACGAGCGACTCTCTACAGCCCTCGAAGCCGCAAAGAGGAGCCCTGCTAACGGCACATCGCCCATCGGGGCGGCCCAGCTTGACGATGCTATCGCCTCGGTGCAGAAGATCGCGATCAAGCGCGACCTATCTCTCCACTTTCAGAGCAAGTGGCTGGTTTACGTGGCGTTCAGCCTGGCTTTGCTCCTGGCCGTCATCTTCGTGCCCAATCCCACTCTGAACGATGTAGACAGGGCCGCCAGGTCGCAAATAGCCGCCGAGCAGCAGAAGATAGATGCGCTCAAGCAGGCGGTGGAGGCCCAGCCGGGTGCAGCCACCGATCCCAAGTTACAGCAGCTGCTCAACGCGCTCAGTGGCCTCTCCAAAGCGCTAGCGGACCCTAAGCTGTCACGCGAGCAGGCGCTTTCTAAGCTCTCGGAGGCAGAAAGCCGCTTGCAAAAGAGCCTCGACGCACAGGCTCCCGCGCAGCGCGAAGCGCTTGACCAGCTGGCGAAGCAACTGGCGGCATCTCCAAACCAGGAGGCGAAGCAAGCGGGCGAGGCATTACAGTCGGGCGACCCAGAGAAGGCAGCTCAATCGCTAGAGGATGCCGGAAAGAAAGCCGCGGCGATGTCGCCCGATGAGCGTAAAGCACTGGCGCAATCACTCAAAGACGCACGGAACAACGTGGCAGCCCTCGACCCGGAGATGGCGCGAAAGCTGAACGACGCGGCTAACGCCCTGGAGAACAATAACGCCAAAGCCGCGGAAGATGCGCTCAAGAGCGCCGCCGACCAGGTGAGGAGCACCAGCCAGCAGCTTGCAACCCAGCAACAGCTAGAGCAGGCGCTGGCGCAGATACAGCAAAGCAAGAACGATGTCGCCCAGGCTGGAGCAACCCCCATCTCAGGCACAGCCGAGGCAGGCGGCACGGCTCTGGCGCAAAGCACCGCCTTCGCAGGTGGCACAGCTTTCGCGGTTGGCACGACTCTCTCCGGCACATCTATCGCGCCGGCGGGTAGCCCTGTATCAGGCACAGCTATCGCCTTGAGCACGGGCGTAGCCGGGACGCCTGGGGCGCTAGCTGTTAATGGGCAGGCCGCGCAGACGGGTACACCCGTGGTGGCGCAAGGCGCGCCAGGCTCCGGTGGCACGCCCGTGGTGGCACAAGGCCAGGGGCAGGGGCAGCCGGGTGGACAGGCAAGCAATGGCGGCAATGCGAATGGGCAGCCTGCTAGTGGCTGGGGAAAGGGCCGTGCCGAACCTGTCTATGCACCGCCGAGTAGCGTCAACGCTGCGCAGACGGTTGTGACTGTGCAGGGTCAGGATAATCCCAGTGGCGAGCAGAGCAGTGGCATGGCCAACACCAACGCCAACTCAACAGGTGCGGCGACGGTGCCATACGAGCAAGTCTACGGCCAATACCAGCAGGCGGCGGGCAACGCCCTCAATAGCGACTACATCCCCCAGGGTTACAAAGACCTGGTGAAGGACTACTTCAGCAATATAGCGCCCCAGCAGCCAACCCCCCAGAAACCGTGATCTCGATAGTCTCACATGCGAACAGGCGTTAGGGATTGTTAGCCAACTTCCAACCCTTACCCCTGAACTCCCGGTCTCATCGCTCGCTTGTGCTGTTGACACCCGTAGTCATATTTCTCCTTGCCCTTGGCTTGCGGCTCTGGTGCATTGATTGCCAGGGCCTCTGGTACGATGAAATTGCCTCGATTGAGCCTGCCCAGCGTGGCATAGCGGCTCTTTTCACTGACCGCTTCGGCTGGCTGCTGGTACAGCCTCCATTGCACTATCTTATAGTCTGGCTCACACTCCAGCCTGTAGACCCCACTGTTACGACCCTCTTCGTGCGCCTCCCCTCGGTCCTCTGTGGCGCACTAACCCCTCTGGCCGTTTATGGGCTTGGGCGCGAGTTATTCGGGCGGGCACAAGGCGTGATAGCAGCGCTCATGGTTGCTATCTCGGCTGTGCATGTTGCTCAATCTCAGGATGTTCGCCCTTATACAATAGTAGCTTTCCTGACTGTTTTCTCGGTCTACGCGCTGCTGCTTGCTGAGCGCGAAGCTGCTACCCGTTGGTGGGCGGTGTTCGTGGCGGCAACGACCGTGAATCTATACATAAGCTATTTCACATCTATTCTGGTTATACCAGCGCTGGCTCCTTACCTCCTTTGGCTTCTATACAGGCTCTGGTTCAGGCCGGAAGGCCGCGAGCACTTTCGCCGCGCCTTGCTTTCGATGCTGGCAATCGCGGTTGCTTTTTTGCCGGGCGCTGTTGACACATGGCTCTCCGGCCTTGCCTCCGGCGCGACTAACCCGCCCGACTTGAGCCTGCTATCGGTAGATTTGCTGGCTCGCAGGGTAACGGGGCTCCTCTCTTATCTCACAAAGGTGAGCACCGGCGGCGACTTTGAGATATATGTGCAGTGGGCTTTCTTTGCCCTCTTTGTGGTAGGAGTGCTAGCAGCCATACATAAGCGGATGTTCAAGGGAGTAGCTATATGCCTCCTCTTGCTCTTTGTGCCCGTGCTGCCCGTAGCGTTCTTTAGCACTACCAACACAGTCTTCCAGCGTTATGCGATCTTCACCATGCCTTTCTATTTCCTTCTCGTCGCGAACAGCCTTGTCTATCTCTGGTCCAGCCTTTATTTACGGCTATCTCGTGCGTGGGTGCTCGCGCTGCGGGTAGTGGCTCTGGTCGCTGCGGAAGCCATTCTGACGGCTGCTCTGGCGGCTCTATTCGTTCTATTTACGCCGCGCCTGCACAGCCGGTTCTCCTATTACCCAGATTACAGAGGAGCCGCCGCTTACCTGGCGAGCAAAGCAGAGCCGCAGGATATTATTATCTTTGCCGATGAGCCGGGGTTAGGCTCAACTGTGATGAGCTTCTACTGGCACGGCAAAGCCCCTGCTCCCGCCTACGACGCCCGCGATCCGCGCCTCTTCGCGCAGCAGCCCACAGGCTCAATATACTGGGCGCTTAGCTTCTTTCAGTTCGACCCTGATTTCCAGCGCCAGGTGGCCGCTCCTGAGCAGGGTTGGCTCGAGGCCGCTCAGTTCGACCGCATAGTGGCGCTCAAAGAAAGCGCACAAGGCGGCGTGCTCCAGAGTATGCAGAAGATGATGCTGCGGCTGCAATCGGTGAGCAGAGAATGGCAGCCGGTACGCACCTTGCGCGGCTCGCTCGACCAGGCTGAAGGTAGGCTGCCCGAAGCGGCGCAGGCCTACCGCGATGCCGGAGATTATTACCAGTGGGGCCGCGAATATCTGCTGTCAGCGAGAGGCTACGCTGCGCGCGGCGGCACGGCGAAGGCCTGGCGCGATGCCTTGCTCTTTAAGTTCATCAATCCCGCTAACCCCGAAGTCCACGAGTGGTTATCCCAGCAGCTACTGAACGAAGGCTACACCCGAGAAAGCCAGGCCGAAGCGGTTATAGCAAAGGCGCTGCGCGGGCAGTGAGGAGGTTGTATTGCCTACTGCCTGTTGCATAATAGACTGTGGATAGTAATTTCCTTTGCCCCACCGGACAGCCGCCCGTTACGGGATACGCAGTACATCTGGTACATTTGTCACCCCCTCACTGGCTTAGTAAGGCTATTCCAGGCGCGCCAGGGCTGTGCTAAACTTGGTTCATGATCAGCACAAACGCTTCTGCTGCGCCCTCTAAAGGCGGCAAGGCTATTTCGCTTCCGTTCGCGCCCATTCTGCATCGCTATACCCTCATAGCCGGGTTGCTCATCGTCTTCGTTGGCCTGGTCACTTTCGTTGCGCCCACCGACCCCGATGTATGGTGGCACCTGAGCAACGGCAGGCTAATCCTCGATAGCGGTATACCCTCACACGACGTATATTCGTTCACCGCTCAGGGCCGCCCCTGGCTTGTGCAGGAGTGGCTCACCGAAGTGGTCATGTACAGCCTCAAGAGCCTGTTCGGGTACGGTGTGCTTTCACTTCTCTTTGGAATGCTGCAAGCGGCGGGCGCGCTTATAGTCTATTTGCTGCTACGCTCTCGGGGCGCGGGGCGTATATTGTCGCTCGTGCTGCTCATGCTCTACCTGGTCTTTGCCACGCCGACGTGGGGTGTGCGCCCGCAGGTATTGACCCCGCTCTTCCTTGGTGTTTTCTATTTTATTCTGCAAAGCTACAAGAGCGATCCCTCTCACAAGCGCAAGCTGTGGCTACTTCCTCCGTTGATGGCGTTATGGGCTAATCTGCACGCCAGCTACTTTATGGGCGTAGCCCTCATCGGCGCATTCCTGGTAGGCGAGTTTCTCAACAACTATTTTTACCGAGCCGTGAGTCCTGCTCCTTTGTGGCCTTTGCTTGTCACATTGGCTGCCTCTCTAGCAGCTACCCTTCTCAATCCCTACTTCCTGACGCTGTGGAGCTATCCTCTCACATATGCGCTCAATGGCACATCCAACCCTCTGCTCCGCTATACTCAAGAGTGGCAAAGCCCAAACTTCCACGAGCCTGTCAATCTGCTGCTCGGCCTCAGCCTGATCATGCTCGCGCTTGTCGGCATAGCTCGCCCGGTTGTCGCTTCAGAGCGAGAAGGCTGGCGCATCAAATTGCAGCGCAAAGTAGATATTACGGAGCTTATAATTCTGGGTGCATTCACACTGCTGGCGTTGCAGGCGGTAAGGCTGGTACCACTCTACGGCGTGATGGTGTTGCCTCTTCTGGCGCACGGTCTATCTGGCATATGGCCTGCTCTCTCTCGTGACAAAGATAGTCTGCCTTCACCTGTAGAGGGCAAGATGAACTGGGCTGTGGGCGCGGCAGCTGTCGCCCTGCTGGTGCCTCTATTATTGGGCAGCCAGAGAGCGCAAACGGAGAGCGAACCACGCACCGACACAGGCTACATGTACCCTGTTGGCGCGGCTGACTATATCAGCAAGCTACCGACTACAGTGCGGATCTACAACGAGTTCTCCTGGGGCGGTTATTTCATCTACAGGCTCTATCCGGCACACCTCGTCTTCATAGATGGGCGCGCTGACATGTATAGAGAAGGGATCTTTGATGACTTCATGACTATGCAGAATGTCGCCCCACAGTGGCGTGAAACGCTGGCTAAATACAAGGTTGACCTGGTGGCGATAATCCCCGGCAGCCCTCTCGCTTACGCGCTTGCCCACGAGCCGGGCTGGAAGGTGGCGTACAAGGATGGGGTATCAGTGGTTTATAGCAAGAGACAATAAGTATGTTAGACAACTTGGGCTTTGCTCAAATAACCACCGCTACCTTTAGCAAGCAGCTATTGGACTAAATAAATGGATATAGAGGCTGATCAGCTTTCACAGACCAATCAAATCCAGCCAACGTTGGGTGTCTTAGAAACTCCAAAGTTGCGCTTGGGGTCCTTATGGCGCACGTGGGGCGCTATAAGCACACTCCTAACTGCGATAGCGCTCTTTAATCTGGTCTTCCTGATGCGTTTTCCAGCCCCCTTTGTGGACGAGGGATGGAACGCAAGCCGTGCATGGGCGCTGATCCGTACAGGTAGGGCGTTTGGCACCCTTGATGCCGGTGTTTTTCAGAATTACGATGGGTATTGGACCTATTTCCCCTGGCTTGCCGCCTGGATACATTCCCTCTTCATGCGCCTCTTTGGTGCTGAACTCTTCTCCTTGCGCGTTGCTTCTCTATTCTTCGGCATCGTCTTGCTGGCAAGCGTATACAGCATATCTAATCGTCTTTATGGTTCACGGGTTGGCCTCTTCGCGGTTATATTACTCTCTTTCTCCGAATCCTTTCTCCTTTCATCGCATCTGGGACGACACGACATCATCATAGCCGCCTTCGGTTTCGGAGCGGTAGCGCTCTATGTTACAGATGATGCAAAGGGCTTTTCGCTCAAGAGCGTGATGTGTGGCCTTGCGGTGGGTTTAACCTTAGACATCCACTTCAACGGCCTTATCTTTGGCCCGGCGATTGGGGCGTTGTATTTACTTGATAACGGCTGGCGATTGTTGCGCAACAAACGCTTCTGGGGCTTTGTTCTAGGCGCAGGCGCGGGGCTTCTCTTCTTCGTTGTAATGCAGGTCCTGCCGTACCCCAAATCGTACTTTGCCATTGCAAGCCTCGGTAACGGCTCAAGGGTCAGCCCGCCTATTTTCACGCTAGACCCGGCCTTGTGGCTTGGCTCCATTTACGATACGCTGACCTTGTTTGGATTCCCTCTTTTGATCCTTGTGGCTATGGCGTTTGCTGCTCTCGTATACAGGCACTCAACCTCTGACAAACGGCTGCTTGTCCTGTTTGCCGCGCTGCTTCTGACGTTTGCGCTGGTCATACGCAACAAAGTGGGGTGGTACGTTATCGATATTTCGCCCGCTCTCTATCTCGTCGTAGGCGCTTTTCTGGGAAAGATTTCTGAGCAGCCCTGGCGTGCTCCGCTCTTTGTATTCGCTCGGGCTTGCTTCGCATTTGCTCTGGCGTTAGCTACAGTTGCACTTGCCCTGATGCCAGTGCTTACCCAGAACTCCAATGATGACTATCAGGCGGCCCTCGCCCTCATAAAGCGTGACATACCACCTCAGAGTAAGGTTACAGGCCCACAAACATACTGGTTTGCTTTACCCGACGCCTCTTACCTCTCCTGGGATGATCTGGCATATCGCCAGCGTTATTATCCGGGAAGTACTCTGGAAGACGCGTTCCGGGCCGTGCGACCTGATTACTTCATCATGGATGGCTGGCTAGACTACTTTGTTACCGATGATCCGGCCCGCCTGGCGCAAAGCAACAGCAACACACTGTTATCAAAAGCAGCATTGCAGAGCTTTCTTGCCAGGTACGCATCCAGAATTGATGAAATACAGTTGAAGACCTTTGGCGATCTTCGTATCTACAAAATTAACTGGGCCAACCCCGCGCTTATTGCTCCAGCCTCACCTGATCCTGATAGTAATACGCCTATGATGGAACAGGCGAGTGCTTGCTGTCGGTAGCCACTCTGCCCAGGACCTCAACTTCCTCGCTCAGCTTCTTCATAACTCATCTCACGAGCTCTTGCTGGCCTCACTCTCTGGTACCTTTGTCTTCCCTACTTTAGGGTAGTTAGGCTATTCCTTGTGGGTTAGTACCCTGCTAAACTTGTGTGGGGTTGAGAGAAACATTCTCCTGTCATCTACATCCCTATCTCGTCAGCGGCATGTCAAGACTTTCTTGCCTCATTTATCGTCCGCACTTGCAAAGGAGTTCTCGGATGGGACAGTTGATTGGGCAGGCAGTAGCGCACGAGCAGGAATTGCGTTCACCTCTCATAGGCACGGTATTCTGTTCGATCATTGTACCTGTATATGATGAGGAAGATAATCTGCCTCTACTGCACTCACGCATCACCGAGGCGATGCAGCCCCTGGGTGCTACCTACGAAATCATCTATGTTGACGATGGCAGCCGTGACGCGAGCTTCACCCGCCTGAGCGAGATTGCCGCCCACGACCCCAACGTCGTGGTAGTGCAGTTCCGCCGGAACTTCGGCCAAACAGCCGCCCTCGCTGCGGGCATAGCAAAATCGTGCGGCGACAACCTCGTCTTCATGGATGCCGATCTGCAAAATGACCCCGCCGACATCCCGCAGCTCCTCGAAAAGCTTGAGCAAGGCTTTGATGTTGTAAGCGGGTGGCGGGTGAACCGCCAGGATGCAGCGTTCTCACGCAAGCTCCCATCCAGGCTGGCTAACGGGCTTATATCCGCTGTCACCGGCGTTCACCTGCACGATTACGGCTGCACCTTGAAGGCCTACCGCAGAGAGGTTGTAGAGCATATAGAGCTTTATGGAGAGATGCACCGCTTCATCCCTGCTCATGCAGCCTGGGTAGGTGCGACTATCACAGAGATACCTGTGCAGCATCACCCCAGGATTCACGGCAAATCCAAATACGGCATAGCTCGAACTCTGAAGGTTATTCTTGACCTCCTCACCGTGAAGTTCCTCGGCAGCTACTCGACCAAGCCAATTTACATCTTTGGCGGGCTTGGACTAAGCTCCATAGCTGTCAGCTTTGTCTCAATTGCTATTGCCACTATGGACAAGCTCCTGAATGGTGTCTCACTGATCCAATCACCTTTGCTTCTGCTGACGGCGATGCTCTTCATTATTGGTGTACAGCTTGTGCTCATGGGCTTCATCGCGGAGATTGGCGTGCGTACTTACCACGAGTCGCAGTCGAAGCCGACCTATGTTGTACGTCGTGTAGTTCGTCACGAAAAGTAATCGGGAGTAAACTTACATGTGCGGTATTTGCGGCTTGGTAACTTTACGGTCCGACCGTGCGGCCAGCGAAGAGACGCTGCGCAAGATGTGCGCTTCGATACGGCACCGGGGGCCCGACGATGAAGGCCTCTTCCTTGAAGGAGGCGTGGCTCTTGGCATGCGCCGGTTGTCAATCATTGACCTGCGCAGCGGCCATCAGCCGATTCACAACGAAGACCGCACCATCTGGACGGTCTTCAATGGCGAGATATACAACTATCCTACGCTAAGAGAGGAGCTTTCCCGCCTGGGCCATTCCTTTTACACGCGCTCTGATACCGAAGTGCTCGTTCACGCCTATGAGGAATATGGCGAAAAGTTTGTAGAGCGGTTGAACGGAATGTTCGCCTTTGCTCTATGGGACAAGGGGCGCAAGCGTCTCATCCTCGCCCGTGACCGCACAGGCATCAAGCCTCTTTACTACTCCTTCAAGGATGGCGTGCTTGCCTTCGGCTCTGAGCTAAAGACGCTGATGGCTCGCCCTGAACAGCGCCGCGAAGTAGACTTGACTTCGCTCCAGCAGTACCTGGCGTTAGAGCATGTACCGGCTCCACGCAGCGTCATCCAGGGCGTCAACAAGCTTCCAGCAGGCACATATCTAACGTTTGATGCAGTAGGAATCTCCATACATCGCTACTGGGACCCCGACCTCGCCCGCAGCGAGGCGTCACGCCCGCGCACTATAGCGCAGTGTAGCGAAGAGTTGGTTGAACACCTGCGCGAGGCGGTGCGACTTGAAATGATCAGCGATGTGCCTCTGGGGGTCTTTCTCAGCGGCGGCATAGATTCCAGCGCGGTCGCCGCTATGATGAGTGAGCTTGTGCCGGGGCAGGTGAAATCATTCTCAATCGGCTTTGATGACCCATCTTTTGACGAATCGCGCTATGCTGAGCTTGTCGCTCGGCACCTCGGCACCGAGCATCACATGATGCGTTTGCAGCCAAACACGCTGGTTGATCTGGTGCCAAAGCTCCCCGACATACTGGACGAGCCGATGGCCGATGCGTCTATTATGCCAACCTACGTGCTATGCCGCTTTGCCCGCGAGCACGTCAAAGTGGCGCTCGGCGGCGACGGTGGCGATGAGCTTTTAGGCGGCTATTCTACCCTACAGGCGCACCGGCTCACGCAGTATTACCGCCGTATACCAGGCGCTATCCGGCACGGCCTGGTCGAGCCTGCTGTGAACAGGCTTCCGGTCTCGATGGACAACCTGTCGTTTGACTTCAAGGCGAAGCGATTTGTGCGCGATGCTCAACAACCTACAGAGATTCGCCACCACCTCTGGCTCGGTAACTTCCGGCGGAATGAGCTTGCTCAGTTGCTTACGCCCGGCGTAAGGGCTGAGCTTGGGAAGAGCGACCCACTGCTCCCTGTGCATAACTACGCGGCGCAGTGCGAGGCGCGTGAGGAGTTGAACAGGGTGCTTTACCTGGACATGAAGCTGTACATGGAGAGCGACATTCTGGTGAAGGTAGATCGCGCAAGCATGGCTAACTCACTGGAAGTGCGCGTGCCCCTTCTCAATCAAGTTTTCACGGACTACGTGCTTGGGCTACCCCTTGATATGAAGCTCAAAGGTTTTACGCGCAAGTTCCTCTTCCGTGAGGCGATGAAAGGCAAACTGCCACAGGAGATCATTGCGCGCAAGAAGCACGGCTTCGGTATGCCCGTCTCCAAGTGGCTGCGTGGAGAGTTGAAGGAGATGGTACAGGACCTCTTCTCAGAGGAGAGGATCAAGCGCGACGGCTTATTTGACTATTCATATGTCAATACTCTTCTTACTAACCATCTGGAGGGACGGCAGGATAACAGAAAGCCGTTGTGGACGCTCCTGGTATTTCAACTCTGGCATGACAGGTACATCACTGCCGCGGGCGCTACGCCCAGCGAGGCGCAATGTGACCGTGAACCAACTCTGGCTGGGGTCTGAGTGGGAGACCGATGAGAAAGATACGCATACTGTTACTAAACTACGAATTCCCACCTCTTGGGGGTGGCGCAGCCACTGCCTCAGCAGAGATCGCCAGGCACCTCGTGCGGCGCGGTGTTGAAGTGGCTGTGCTCACATCTCATTTCAAGGGGTTGCCCCGCAAAGAGGAGCGCGACGGCTACACTATTTACCGCGTGCCTGCTATGCGCCGGAATATAGACCGATGCTCGGTGCCGGAGATGGCGGCCTATATAGCCGGCGCTGCCTTGCCCGCGCTGCGTCTAGCTTCGAGCTTCAAGCCTGACCTGATGCACGTCTTCTTTGGTATGCCTACAGGGCCCGTAGGCTTGCTTGTCAACCAGTTAAAGGGTATCCCGTATCTGCTGTCGCTGCGTGGCGATGATGTGCCGGGGCGGCAGGAAGGCAGTCTTGCCCTTGCTCACCGGACGATGAAGCCTCTGACAAAGCAGGTATGGAGTAGAGCGAGCAAGCTTGTAGTCAATGGCGAAGGGCTGCTGAAGCGCGCCAAAGCTACACTTCCTGGTGCATCTATAGAGCTGGTGCCTAACGGCATTGACCTCGACGTTTTTCAGCCGGGGGATAAAGCAGTTACCGAACAATCTGATCGCTCAACTGTACGGCTGCTGTTTGTAGGTCGCCTGCACTCGCAAAAAGGGCTGTCCCATCTGTTGCAGGCTCTCGCGCATCTCGGTTCGCCGGCTCTGCAACGTGTTCAGTTGGACCTTGTTGGTAGTGGCCCTGCAGAAGAGGAACTGCACGCCCTGGCGGGACGGTTAGGGCTGACCAGGACGGTGCGGTTTCATAGTTGGGCGCCGCGCTCGGAAATAGCGCGCTACTATCAAGAAGCAGACCTGTTTGTTTTCCCCTCACACGAAGAGGGGATGCCTAATGTGGTGCTTGAGGCTATGGCATGTGGGCTTCCAGTTATCGCCTCCGACATTCCAGGCGTGAGAGGGTTGGTACACGACAGGGTGAATGGGCTGCTGGTACCCCCCGCCGATTCGTTGGCATTAGCTCGCGCTCTCAACGTGCTCATCGCTGACGACTTGCTGCGCCACTATATGGGGCATGAGAGCAGTGAGTTTGCTACCAGCTACGATTGGGCGGGCGTGGCTGACAGCTACCTGGCATTATCGCGCCAGATTATACAGCCCAGAAAAGCTGAAACCCCAGAGGATTACAAGGGGCATCTAACGACTCGAAGTGCCTATAGAACAGGAGATAAACTATGATAGGGACTCAAACAAGGCGAACAGGATCGTTTTACGACGCGTATTGGCCTCTCAATGTGCCCGACCATCGCCGCACGGCGGAGCATGTTGCCGAGATTGTACCGGCAGGTAGATACAAGCATGCGCTGGATGGTGGCTGCGGCACCGGAGTTTGTTCGCTGGCTCTTTCGCAGATGTCGGAGGAGGTAGTGGGCTTAGATATCAGTAGTGGAAGTCTAAATACCGCCCGGCAGTTAGCTCTTTCCACCGGAGCTACAAACATCGAGTTCAAGCAGGGATCCCTGTTGAATATACCATTCGGGGATGCCAGTTTCGATCTTACTTTTAGCTGGGGTGTTATACACCATACTGTGAATCCTGTGCGTGCACTGGATGAGTTAGTGCGTGTGTTGGAGCCGGGTGGCACTCTAGTGCTGGCCGTTTACCTCAAGACGGCTCTTACTCCACTTCACGAAACAATCCGCAAGGTCTGCCTTAAGACGCCTTTGTCATGGCGGCGGCGCATCCTGGCGGCTTTCAGCGGCTTCGTTGGGGTAGCGGAACATTTCGGCCACAAGCCCCGATCTCGAAACGATAACCCCACTATCGCATCGCTGGTTGAAGATTGGTATTTCGTGCCTGAGAAGCACTTCTTTACAATCGGAGAGATGCGCGCTCTCTTCAAGGAGCGCGGCTTAACCTTTCAGGTGGTGGACGGCCATACCGGCCGTTTTCGCAGCACATCAAATTTTATTGTTTGTGGAGTAAAGCATACTCGTTAGCTGTTTAGTTATGGGCTACCACATAGAAAGGAGGCCGAAGGTGATAGCTAGAGCTGTTGGCGCCGAGCTCAATTATGACGAAGGATGGGACCAATGGGATGACATGAAGCAATACGGTCCGATGTCGCGCCATACACGGCGGCTAATCTGGAGTTTTATTCACAAGCTAGAGTTTCAATCAGTGCTTGACGTGGGCTGTGGGCAAGGTTCACCCCTCGCGGAGATAGCTAAGCACCGCCCGGACGTGAAACTTGCTGGTGTAGATTTCTCACCCAGGGCCGTTGAACTTGCAACGGAGCGTATGCCGGATGTTGAGTTCTCAGTTCTCGACCTCACAGCCGGATCGCTGGATAGAAAGTTTGACCTCATTATTTGCACTGACATACTTGAGCACATACCCGACGATCTCGCAGCGCTCCGAAATATGCGATCAATGTGCGGCCGCTGGTGCCTCGTTTCTACTATCCAGGGCCGCATGCGAGAGCACGAGAAGAACGTGGGCCATGTGCGTAACTACCATCGTGGAGAACTACGTTCGAAAATCGAGCAGGCGGGCTTCAAAGTGCGCCGCCAAGTTGATTGGGGATTTCCATTTTATTCCCCTTTATACCGCGATCTTCTCCGTTTCTTCCCCTCATCAGCTACACAGGGGAACTTTGGCACTGGAAGGCGCGTCCTATCTCTGGCCTTGTATTGTCTTTTCTTAGCAAATGCATCGAAGTTTGGAGACTACGTGTTCATTCTTGCAGAAGTGAGATAAGTGCGTAATATGCGGATACCAGTGTTTCTAAAAGCTGCTGCCAGCATGCTACTGCTGGCCTTTGTTTTGCTGAAGGTGGATACTTCCACCCTGGCGCGTGAGCTTACCACAAGTAATATGCTTATAGTCGCCTGTGGAGCAGCTTTGGCGTTCGCTGCCAACTTTTTAGCAGCGTACAAGTGGCAATACCTACTTGCACAGTTAGGAGCTAATGTGCGGTACAAGAAGCTGCTGCATCTTCTCTACACAGGTATGTTCTATAACACGGTGCTACCAGGGCAAGTGGGCGGAGAAGTTGTAAAAGGCGTTGGTCTGGCTCGCTCTGGGGTTACAGGAACAACCTCAGCATTATCGGTGCTAATTGACCGCCTCTTAGGGTTACTGGCCCTCTTCGCGTTGGGAATAGTGGGCCTACTGCTTTCTCGAGTCCCTGAGGCAGTTGGCACTCCGTTGATGTCGTGGTTCATAGTTTTGTCCCTGATACTGGTTGTTGTGGTAATCGTGCTGGTTACAGGCAGGGGAATTGGACCACTCTCATTGTCCGATAGAGCATCGTGGCTTCCCGGGAGACATCACTTTGCAGCTTTCGGTCGCCTACTTGTAAGTTACTGGGAGCCCAGGCACACCACAATGAGGGCTGTATTGGTGCCGTTTCTGCTGTCTCTCACATTTCAGTTGACGGTTATAGCTACCAACCTGCTTGTCTCCTTGGGGCTAGGCATCAGAGTTACCTTCACTGATTTGCTATGGATTGTTGCAGTAGTATCCCTCCTGCAATCGTTGCCCATATCCATAGCAGGACTTGGGGTGCGCGAGGGTGCGTACGTTTACCTTATGCAGTTGCAAGGGGTGGCAGCCCCCGCCGCGCTAGCCTTATCCCTTACTATATTTGCGAGCCAGGTTCTCATGGCATCGGTGGGGGGACTACTACAATTGCAGTCGTTACTGAAGAGAAAGAGCATGCCTCTGCCAGTGGTGGCGCATACTGATGTGGAGGTTACTTCGCATGAACCCTGCTGAGGATATGGGTGGCGCTCCACGTCTATACAGCCAGCTCTTGCCTCGCAATCTGCTGAAATTGGCAGGCGGTCTGATAGGGAGCAAGGTCAGCGCCACGCAACTCGGCCTCTTTCTCTCGAGCTTCCTCTTGTTCGCGGTGCTGAGGGCCGCTGTGCTGGCTGAGGTTACGCCATCGCAGCAAGATGACACTATTGTGTTCACCCAAATGGCTTCGCTGCCGTTATGGCCTTGTGATGGCAGCCACTCTGTGGTTGACCTACGGGTGGCGGGTGTCGGCCCTTGCATTCTGGCGGGTCTGCGTCCTCCTACAGTGCCACTTGTCTATAAGCTACTCAACAGCGATCCAAATGCCATAACGGAGCTTCAACTTTTGCTATCTCTCCTATCCTGGGGAGCGCTCGCCCTCTTTGTAGCAAGGGCTGTGCGTTCAAGCCATCTGAAGCTTATCGCCTTTGGAGTTGTATTAGCCTTTAGCTTGAGCACCGTAATCCTCATGTGGGAGCGGGTGATGCGGAGCGAGTCGATAGCCTTCTCGCTGATGGCGCTGCTGATTGCATGTGGTATGTGGCTTATAGAAGGATGGCGGTGGTCAAAGGTTATGGTGATGCTGCTGGTGGCCCTGCTGTGGGCATTCACACGCGAAACCAACAGCTACGCGCTCATTATGGTTGCGGGTCTACTCCTCTTGTGTGTATTTCTAAGGCGTATCCACTGGCGCTATCTCTCTGTTGCCCTGGCATTTGTCCTCATTTTTGTTGTCAGCGATGTCTCAGCCACGGCCGGCCAGCGTTGGGTCTTTCCATTCCTGAATGTCCTGGCGCAGAGGGTGCTACCGGACTCTTCTGACACTGCGTATTTCGCAGAACGTGGAATGCCTGTAACCTCCGCGTTAGAAAAGCTATCCGGCCAGTGGGCCAGCAGTAATGGCTGGGCATTCTATTCGGACCCCGACCTGGCAAACTTTCGCCGTTGGACCTTTGATAAAGGCAAGCAGAGCTACACAAGTTTTCTACTTTCTCGGTGGCAAACGGCAGCTACTACACCCCTCAGCGATATGGGTGAGCTTATATACCCCGATGTTCGGTTTTATAGACCCGTGGGGCGGTTATTTATCCCAGATCACTTATCCTGACGACCCTCGATTCTTGCTCGTATGGCTCATTGTTGCCCTCTCTGCTGTCTGTTTGGCTATCTTGAAGAGGCTGTGGAGCGTCGTTTGGGTTATACCGGTGGGCTTGCTCTTGTTGGCCTATCCAATTGCAGTGATTATCTGGAATGGCGATGCTATGGAGATTGGCAGGCATTCTCTACAAGTAGGGATTCAGTTGCGGCTCGGTCTCTGGTTGTTGTTGATTTTCGCCGCAGACGCGCTGCTGGTCGGTGTGAAAAGAGCAAAAGGATAAGCGATATGCAACGCTTTGTCTGTATATCTGCCCTCTCTGGCTACACAGAGGGTGTGAGTCCTTAGTTGATTGCGCCAAATAAAGTCAAATTGTCATGGGTGCTAAACCGAGATGCGGCCTACACGCTGGGCATTGTTTTAGCGGTAGTGATCACGTTTGCTCTCAGGGCGTCAGGCGCCATCTTCGGTTACCTGTCTGTAGATGATGGAGCCTTCGTGTCAATTGCCCATGGCATGAATCAGGGCCACTTGATGTACCGCGACCTCGTGGATCACAAGCCCCCTGGAATCGAGCTTTTTATAGCGCCGTTGCTGGCTCTTTCGCAAAATAGCATACCGCTAGTGCGGCTCACCTATGTCGCTGTCATATCCCTCACGTGCATTCCTATTGCCTTCCTTGCGCAGCAGGTAGGTTATCGCCTCGCCGGACTGGTTGCGGCCTTTTTCTTTGCGTTTGATCCCACCGGTATTGCGCTTTCGCAGTATCTTACGCAGACCGGCCTTATGGTTGCCATCCTGACGTGGAGCACCTGGGTATTTACTGTAGCCCAGGTGAAGAGCAGTAAGCTTTTGTGGCTCCTTTCGGGTACTCTTGCAGGCGCTGCTTTCATAGTCAAGCAGCCCGCTATTTTGCTGCTTGGTGTGTATGCACTCTTCCTGCTAGTAGTGGTTCTTAGATCAGCGAAAGGCCGCGCACCCGTTCGACCAGGCCAGGCTTTGATTGCTCTTTCAACACTCTCCTGCGGGATACTATTGATCTACGCACCGGTCCTGGCCTACTTTTGGCTCAATGGCGCTCTGCGCGACTACATCTTATATGTTTTCGGTGTTAATGGGCTGGGCGTATCTGTGGTGAGTTCTAAGATTTCCGGCATGGCTGATTTTCTCATGGGTGAGCCTGCCTTGTTTATGGGGTTCTTGGCTCTGCTGATGCCTTTATTCTCAAAATCTACGACCAGACGATCCGTTACCCTGCTGATGTCACTTTGGTTGTGCGTATACACTATATTCCTCCTCTTGTATGACAAGCTTTACGACCATTATTTCTTGCAGATGGTGCCACAGTTGGCTGTGCTTGGAGGAATAGGCGCGGCTGAGTTAGTAGCCTGGCTCAATAGATACCATAAGCAGGTCGTAAACACGTTGAGGCCAACCGCCCAGACCTCCCGCGCCTTCTCTCTGATGAGTCCAGGGTTTACTACGGCACTTACAGCAAGAAAATGCGCTTCTCTCGTGCTCATAGTAGTTTTGGCTTCTATAGGCGTTAGCCTGACTACTATGGACACGAGGAATCTGCTTAGCAGTATCTCGGCATGGGAATCCATGCCCAAGCTAAGTGAGGATGTGACGGTAGCTGACAGGATTGCGGCTGTGACCTCAACTGGGGACAAGATATTAATTTTCGGCAACCCCGCCTTCTATGCCCTTGCCGAGCGCGAACCTTCATCGAAATATCTGTACTATTCGTGGCGCTACATTGACTCGGCTATAGGCCCCGAGTATATACAGAACCTTAAGCAGAGCCTGCTGAACGGCTCTACCCGTCTCGTGGTGGTTGCCGACGCCTATGTTCCTGACCTTGACCCGCAATTGCTCAAGGTGATAGATCGTAACTACGTTGAGGTCGAGACGGTGCCATACAGCTATCACGGCGCGGTACGCCTCTACAAGAAACGAGGTGATTAGCTGCCCTTCAATTGAT